>Ga0325410_1002331_pt1 | contig 21253 bp, 12 predicted proteins | sample PopdelMetagenome_16_FD_206182 | JGI IMG/M metagenome (GOLD analysis project Ga0325410, IMG submission 206182) | Populus deltoides microbial communities from Bellville, Georgia, United States - Xylem-PdIQD-R3 | ecosystem: Host-associated > Plants > Phyllosphere > Stem > Wood/Secondary xylem... | reverse complement strand
TTTTTATGGATTAGTGGATAGATATGTGTGCGTTTGGCCTATTTTTCTAAGGCCAAATGCATATGGGTCATATAGGTCAGGCCTAAGTGATTTAAGCCTTTTTCTTAGATATCCCTTTTTTTTTCTTTCTTTTTTTTTTACAAATAATCTCTTTGAATCAATTTATTAAAATTATAATTAGGCTATTGTCCAATTATAAATTATTTTTAAAAATATTATGGCTTTTATGATGATGTTATTGGATGGTTTATGAATGCTTATGTAATACCCCAAACTTTTAAATATAATTTTCTCATATCAAATAATTTATGTACATGAAAAGTGGGCAATTGTTTTTGTTTTAGTCTCTAGTTCACCATTTATTAATTTAATCTACAAGTATGATGATAAAAAAATATAAATACAAAATAATAACGTTACAACACTCTTGATTACTTACATATTTATTTGTTTACAAACTTCATTAAATATTATGAAGTTCTGTCAAATATGAAAGGCTACATATCTAGATAACACCTTATTGAGGCTGAGACCATCGAGGAAAAAGTACCTGTAAAAATATAGGATCATGAAAATCAAGATCAACATTTGTATCATCATGACTGCTAATATTTGCCAAACTAAACAAGCAAAATTCCATATTTTATCACTTTTTTCATAACCTAATTTTAGACTCCCAGATACTATCATTTTCTTTTATAAAAAAATTAAAAAAAATGCAAAAATAATAATATAAAAGAAAGAGGGTTGAAAAATAAAAAAATATAGGAGGAAAAGCGACTTGGTTGGCCATAACGAACTAATAAGGGATCTAAATGCGTAAATGAGAGATGGAGGGACCAAACTAGATTCTTAATAATATTGAAAACTCAATTGCACCCTCGAAGGACCCAAATGTGAAAGACAATGCAAATTCAAGATTAACTTAAATTAACATTAAATAAATTTGCATAAAAATTAAGTCGAAAGACTTCATTAGATTTTTAATAGGTTAATTTGATTTAATCATAAGTCTAATTAAAGACTTAATTAAGTTTAAAAATTAATTTAGGCCAAAATTAAAAGAATTAATTACGTGTAAGAACTTAATTAGACTTTTAATGGGTTAAATTAATTTTATTAAGGACTTAATTGGTGAAACATCAAGTTTGGAAACCTAATTTGGGCTTTATTAAGAAGATTGAAATTTTAGAGGACCAAATCCATTTTTTACAAGCTTAATCGGATGAAATTAAGAGTGGAGTTGCAAGAAAATCAATGTTTAGGGGTTAATTAAGAGCCAAATTGAAGAAATTTAGGACGAAGGATATTTTTACAAAAGGCGTGTTATTGGGGGTTGTACCAAACTTTTCTATGGAATAAATTGAAGAAAATTAACGATTATAGTTGAATTGGGGGGCTAAATTGAACAAATTGAAAACCAAAGACTACTTTAAAAAAGGCGTTAGACTTGAGGGGTCTCAATTGATGTTCGATAGGGTCTTAATTGCATGAAATCAATCAATTTTGTCTCAACTAAGGACGTTCGAGCTTAAATTAAAAGAACATAAACTAAATTGGAGATTGCCTTATCCCAATTACTAAAACCCTAATTTTAAGGGTTTAAGGAAAACAATGTTGTTTTGGTCATGATTCTCTATTTTTTGAGAATCGTGAACCACTCTTTTAAGCAATAATTATAGAAACTCTAACCTCCTTTGGAAGAATATCAATCGCCATTCAATAGAGGAGCTTCCCCTCTACAAGGCTATATCACCCCTTTTCAATGTTTGTGTCCCCACCTGCCACATGTAAGCCCTCAACATCTTGTCCCAAGGCCGCCTTGTCTGGTTCAATAAATTCAACAGTGTTACATCTAACTTTGGATCAATGGTGGAAAGACTACAAACCACCAAATGAAATGTGGTTTGATCCTAGTTGAAGACTAACATTCCCTCTATATAATCTATAACTTGGTTGGCTTCAATGACTATCCATTTTCAAGATTAATTCGTGGACAGTGCACCCCCAACAAGCTATTTTCGGTTAAATTCTAAAACATTTCATGCATATTTTATATAAATAATAAAAATTATATTTTTATCATACTTTGAAAAATACAAAAATCAATTAATGCAAGTTTGTGATTATCCATTAGGATTTGACCAAAATCTTAAAAAGACCATAAAAATCAATTTATTTAATTAATATTTAGGGTATGAATTTTACAAATTAATGCATATTCCTATTATTAAATTAAATGAATTGACAATAATAAAATATTAGGAATTAATTATAGATTTTAATATTTAAGGGTATAAAATTATATTATAAAGTGTATCTTCAGGTATTAAATATACAAAATTATAAATAAATACTCTATTAAAATTTAAGTCTTAGAATGATTAGGATTTAGTCTGATAAGGCAGAGACCTCCTTAGTAGGGGGGATCTGTCTTAAGCCTATAGAGATGAAAACTTTCTTATTGAGGAGGATCTACCTTAAATCTATAAGATAAAGATTTCTTTACTAAGAAGAACATTTCTTGAACCTTAGACAGACCCAAAAAATAGAAACATGATTTAGAAAAAAAATAATCAATCAACAATGTAGCTTACCATAGATAGGGTGCACTATGGTTGATGCGTTTTCCCCATGCACAACTAGTCTCTTACCTAGAATCTTGTAGACCATTAGGTTTTCTAGTGACCATGGTATTAGGTGGTGACTCCTGAACCCTTCAAATCATAATTTCATGATTAATCCCAAAATATCTAAAAAACTTCAATCCATGGGGAAGATCTGCCATTGAACACTATGCACACCATAACATGATGGCGACTCCAATTGGGACATCTCTGGTTGGACTAAGCTTTGTTGATTGTTTATTTGTTGTGTCCTAATTATTTGTTGGTTTGGGTGATTTAATTTTAGCATGTATTTGTTTACATACTATTCATGCTTTCATGCGTTTTAATTCTAAGAGAATAAACTTAATTCTAGGTTATGTTGGGGATTATTGATCTGTTTCATGACTTTCAGTCGGGGTTTATATTTGTGAAACACCCAACAATGATTTGAGTATTTACTTAATAATGATGGTCATACTGTGCCCCAATCATTCCTTGTAAACCTCTATACTACCTTCACGAGAGGTAGTCACTAGGTAAATCGTATACTTTTTTAAGACCAGGTAGTAAGTCTGCCCCTCATGTAATAACTAAAACCTACTCTTATGATGTTTGACTCCTAATAATTCATTTTGTATTGAGGCAAACTTGATAAAAAAATCTTGAACTCTACAAGATTTTTATAAGCTGAGACCATGACTTCCATATCTTTTTTAGAAAATAGACAAAAATCTAAGATGATGCAACTGGTTGAGGGGAATTGCCTAAGGACCAAGGCTGGAGAATTACTGCACATAACTAAAGTACATTGTTCTATAAATAATTTAGAGAAACTTGTGTCAATTATGGGTTATATGGATGAGACTCTTTTTGAAAGGATGTATGGGAGGATCACTCATCTAATGAGAATTATGGTACAAATTTTAGTTGGCAAAGCCTTGTTGCATTTCTAAATTACAAATGTTTCATGTTCAGAGATATTGATATGACCTCTACTGTTGAGGAGTATGCTCAAATTTTGAATTTCCAAAGCAACCCTTTTAAGGTTTATTTTAGATAAAGAGTTTGAGGCACAATTGTTGAAGTCGCTAAATTGCTACATTTAGACAAAAGTGGCCAAATATGAAAGTTTTAAGTGAAAGCTTACTAAAGCTAGACTGAAGACAACCAAATATGAAGGGAAGTTTGGAGATGAAAGATACCAAGCAGCTGTCTTTACCATCTTTGGGTTAGTGTTATTTTCATCAGAAGCTGCTAGGATTATTAGTGTTGAAGTTGCTAATGTTTTTATTGAATACGAACAGACGAAGAGCAACCCTACTACAACTATCTTGGCTGAGACTTTTCTATCATTGAACCATTATAGGTTACATGGAAGGGGTGCAATGCGATATTGTATTCCTTTGATGTTTATAAAGGTGGTAAGCCATTTGAAAACTCCGATAGAGGTTTTCAATAATTTCTAGTGGTTCAACATGAGACCTTTAAAGTTGTTATGAGTGAAGATTGAAGTAGTTTGGAAGAAAGAGCATGGGTAGAGAAATATCAGGTTGTCCCTCATAGTAATTTTAGATGGAAAGCCCCTTAGGTAGGAAACTCCTCTTATGTTATGAATTGCAAAGATAAAGCATGGGTCTCTTTGATTGGACTATCTGGTTATGTTAGTTATTCACCTTCATTGTTTGTTAGGTAGTTTAGGGGGATTCAACTTGTACCAGGAACCTAGGGCTGAGCTAAATACACTAGGCTGTTCAAGGATTCTGATTCTTTACCCAAATTAGAATTTATTAAATAAGATTGTAGACAACTTGTACTGGTCATAGACGTGAAGAAAAGCTTGAATACCTAGTTAGTCCTAATTATTTAGTTTGGAGAAACGATGGGTTATCCAGAGTATAAGCTTTGAAGTACAAGGCCTAATAACAATTGACGAAGCTAGACCATGAACTATATAAGCTTAGAATTGAGCTAAGTCATGGCAAGAATCAGTACTTGATTTGGTGAACAAACATGTGGTGATGAAAAAGGAACTAATTACTCTAACAAGGTCTTCCAATGACAAAGCAAATACTGACAAAGAATTGATTGCTTGTTTAAAAAATTAAAGAGATAATAGTAAAAATAGATTGGAAGTTGAGAAAGAAAAAAACAGATTAGTCAATCTCAACATCGAAGAAGATAAAAGATTAAGAGCCTAGTATATGACTTAAGTTGATTAGAAAAATAGTTGAATCAGACATGACGAATTACTAAGATGGAACAAATGCCTTAAGAGAATAAGTCACCATGGTTCAATCTAAGCTAGAAATCCAAGAGGAGGAATTAAAAAAGCTAAAGGGTCAACATCTAAAGGTCAAGTAAGAGTTGAGTAGACTAAAGTAGAAATTTAAAGAATGACAAGACTACATTATTAGATTTAATGTCCAAATGAACACAAAGATAGCTAGGCTTGATATTAAGCATGAAGAACTTTAAATGGTTAAAGACTAGAAACAATGAGTCATTAGCCACAAGCAATAGTGTGCTTCTCCAAGATAAAACTTTGTAACATTACAAAATAGAACAAACAAAAAGTTTAATTGATAAGGTGGCTTGAAAGACAAATGAATTGTGAGTGAAGGCCTCTTTGATTAGCAATAGTGCTACTAGATACAAGGAATACTTGAATGATGTTTTAGCCTTTATTAGAAATGTAGCCAATAAAGGTATTGCTTTTAAGAATGAATAGATATGTATAGGAATTTTATCTCTCCCCAAGAAAAAAAAAAAAAAAAACTCCTCTCCATATGTAAAAAAGGCTTAGACCCACCCTTTTTGTATTGCATTCTCCAACGTGTATGAGATTTTCTAGTAACTTCAACGATCTAAAATAATATGTTCATAAACATCATTTGACCTGAAACTTTACCAATATATAACTCCATTTGTTTAGTATCTCTCTATAAAATATCAGCTCGTTCTAATGTACGGTCTGAGAGATATGTTCGATCTCACAAAACTGGTCAGCAGACATTTTAAGATCAAATTTAGACCTGACTTGGTTCGTATCAAGATTAAAGCAAATAGACGCCAAATTATGAAGGACTATATGTGGTGAAGAAAGCCTTTTCCTAAAGGAGCTTTTGATTTTGACCAAAATGAACGGAGATGATTTACCTAAGCCTATAAAATTTGATGTTGTAAAAAAATACTATTCATAATGTACAATGTCGATGAATCAATAAAGATTAAGATTTAGCTAAAAATTCGTTGGTGTGTTTTCCTCTTTATAAACTCTTAAAAACTCCGAATAACCTTTCATATGATCTCATAGGCTAAAAATACTTTGTTTTCGCAAAAGTTAAATCAAATTTCAATCAAAAGTTTTTGGAAATTCAAAAGCATTAGTACAAATTTAGAGGTCAAGTTGGTTAACTCATATATTAGTTTGTCATTGTCGTGGTCAATTCAATTTTCACATACTATTTTCTTGTTTTTTAAGCATAATTCATATAACATTTATTTTAAATAATAGTCCTCACTTATGTAACAAATCTTAAATTGTTTATTTCAATAGCCCTCACTCATGTAGTTGGCAAAAAAAAAATTTATATCAATTGCCTTGCTTATGCATCCGACTTGGAAACTATTTGATCATTAGCCCCCACTCATGTGGCCAGCTTGGAACATTTTATCATTATTCCCCACTCACGTAGCTATCTTGAAATCATTTTTTCAATTAACCTCACTCATGTGGACATCTCAAAAACATTTTATCAATTACAAGGTCCACCATTGTGATTGATTTAACTTTTTTTTATCATATTTTTCTTCATTGTTGCAATTAGTTACAATTATGTACTAGTTACTGCCATTGCAGTCAATCACAATTTCATTTTGGTGACCATTGTTATGGTCAATGACAATTTACATATTGTTTTTTATTTTGCCATTGTGATTAATTACAACTTTTACATATTACATTCTTGCCTCACAGGCATATTATCATGCTGAATAATTATACACAAAACATATTAGTTTCATAAAATTCCAACATAATGAGAGAAATTTAAATAAATAATTTAAAAAGCAAGGGGATGACCCTTACCTTGAACTCTTTTTACACAAGTTCTTGAGAAATCAGTCCCTATTACGTACTTCTCCTACAACTCCCAAACAATAACATTTAATGTTCATACCACTAATTTAAAATTCAACCACAGAAATCTCCATGCATCCCAATTATATTCAGTCATGTAAATTTTCATACTTACATAATTAAATTTTTCACTTCTCTTAGTCACGCCCATTTAATCAACTATATTCCATTCACACTCAACTTCAAACATGCAAATATTGCTACAACATATTTAACCAAATCTTTAGTCAATATACATCAAACTTAGGATTCTAAATTCCGATACTTTCTGAAAATATGGCCATAATTATCCAATTATATAATAATCTTAATTATAATCAATTAGTACAAAATTTCATCATTAACCAAAATTTTCAAATCTTGCATCTTTACACTTATAAATTTTCAACCATATTTAACAAAATTCAAAACAAACCGACTTACAACCTTTTGACCTTATTTCCAAATATCTATAACATTGTTTAAAACATCAATCTCACATATTTCCATCAAATTTTCATTCGCACAATTTATATTCCATGACATGTCTTTAATTTCAATCATACAATTTTTTTTTCAAATTACTATATTACGCTTAAACACATTCAATTTCACATATTCATATCAATGCATATCAATCAAATCATTTCATATTATCCACATAGAATTATTATATCTCACATAACTAAATTCTTAGCTCCAAGATGTCATCACACCCTACCATAACCAAATTCGCATTCAAACATATACAATTCCTCACACATTCCATATCAACTCATTTTATAGACCACCCATAAATCCTAACATTTTATATCACTAACTTCCCCAAAACATATTAACTTAGTTTCATGTTATCCTTTTTAATTTAAGTCTTAAATAGACTCCTTTTCAAATCCAACTAGATTAACAAATTAACTTAACAAAAAATCAATTAAACATGAAATGTAATTTTACAAACTTGTATACTTATGCTCTTTTTTTTTTATAATATTTTCATCTATTCTTATTCACAATCACCATCATATATATATATACAACATCAACATAACATAATTTAACAAAAAAAATTAAGTTTGCTTTCCAAATTTTCCAAAATTTACTAAACTAATAATTTGACCAATTCTAGCAAAATTTATAATTTTGTCATAACTCTCCCAATTCATTTTCTAACCATGTTACTTTTAATACTAAAAATAATTTAGCTTGTTATAACTCAATTTCACATATAATTTGTTATAACCCCTGTCATTAGGATTATCTAATCAACAAGCACATCATAACAACACAATTTAGCTTGAACATCAAGATGAATTTTCTTGATTTCCTAAAAAATTCATAAGCCAACTATTTGACTAATTTTAACAATATTCACAATTTTATAATAATATCCACAATTTCTATTACAAACATATTTTCTTCAATATCGAAACACAATACATCTATTTAGCAATTTCACATACCATTAGAACATTTCTTTCACTTCCAGCTTATTACAACCATGTTTACTTTAATAACTTACACAATTCTCAATTCTCAATGTACATCCATACACCTCATACATTTGAATCATAATTACACTTTAACTAAATACATAATTACACATATAAGATTTTCAAGGTTTTATATGAACACTCTCTCTATACACACCCCTATCACATGTAATCTACATAACCAACATTAAATCTCTTGCAAACACAATTTCTCATGGTTACTCATTAAATGAACATGCAATATTATAAGATTCAAAACTAGTTTTCATCTCCCCTAAAGTTCCTTTTAAGGCTGGCCATAAATAACTAATTTCCCTTGTTTATTCTCTTGAATTTTCATTTCTATCATCCATTCCATGACATCTTAACTAAATTTCTACAAAACATCATTTCCAAAAAAAAAAAAACATTTCATTAGCCCTATAATTAAAAATGGGGGATTTATTCCCCTTTTCCCAAAGGAAAATTAAAAATGTAAAATACTTGAGGATATATCCCTTCGATAATTGAATCCAATTTTGTAGTTCTTGCTAATTTCTCCATCAAGTCAGCTTCTCCTCTTCAAAATCTAAACTTTCTCTTTCTAAGTTCTAACATCTCATCATTCTTCCTAACCCACGAAATTTTGGTATCTATTTTCGATAAAAACTTCATCTCCATTGTCACAAACTCAATCTCTCAACAATAATTTTAGAGAAGAAGAAGAGGTTTCAGCTCTCTTTTTGTACCCCCAAACCCGTTAGCTAACCCATGAGAAAAAAGGGAGTGTTGTTTTCTTCTTATGGATTTTTCCCTCACACACTCTTGAAGCACTAAAATTTTTAAAGCCCTGAGAAATCACCAAGTTTTGAAGAAATGTAAGGAATGAAGCTCTCCCCTTTTGCTGGAACGTTGGCCAGGTATAATAAAAAGAGGAGGGGCTGTTTGTTTCATAATTACAAAGTTGCCACTGATGTCTATATAATTACAAAACAACCACTCATTTATTTTTGAACTTATGTAGTTTCTTTATGAAATTTTTCATACACGATTTTATTCCCATTTCATCCAGAATTAATAATATTCATTGACTATATTTACCCCTAATCACCATAATCATTTTTTTGGTTAAATAAAGGGTTTGTACCAATAATTGATATTACTTGTGTGTAAATTTATATATTCAAAGTTCTATTATATTTTTCCTTAAAGATTTCCATATGACGAGGTTATAAAAATCACAGGAATATTTTGGGATAAATTATTCCCAGAAATTCTTATACATCATTTATGGGGGATTCAATGACCTCGACTTCAAGACCACGTAGGCTTCTCCTTGGGCAACTATTTCCCTCAAGGGATATAAAACTCTTCTGAAATAAATACTTGCACAAAGTCCCTTGGGAGTGAGGATGGGGGGCCTCCGAAGATCAAGTCAGTACTAGGAATATTTGTGTAAAGAACAACATTAATGAAGATATTAAAGAGCTTTTATAAATGTATAGAAAAGGTTGTAAAAGAAGGTCTAAAGGTCAGGGGAAGAAGTTGAGAATCCTCTTGTCTTTTTTCTTATATTCTTTTATATTATCTTATTTGAACTGTCTTATGCAACATAGGAGGGGTAGAAAAGTAATCTTGTATGATTAAGATAATATTATCTTACTGCTCGTACCATCACATATAATTAATGTAAGCATGGCCTGCTTGTTCGTATTTAATGGGATTATAATGGGCATCGTAATTATTAATCCAGACTTAGGGTATAAGAGGTTCAATGTGGAGTGACCCTTTAGCCATGCACTCAACCTGAGGGACGTTGAGTGCAACTCACACCCTAAGCCATTGTCACCCTAAAAGGGCCATCCCATTTTGGAGCTAGTTTTCCTCTACTCTCTCTATTGCCCGTGGCCTCCAGCTTCCTTAGTACCAAATCCCCTTGTTTGAAGGTTTTGTTCTTAACTCTAATGTTGTGATATTGAATGGATTTATGTCTGTAAGCCTCATTCTTTATAGCAGTTATAAGTCTGGATTATTTTAGAAAGTCCACAATGACTCTGAGTCCTTTCTCGTTGTTTCGAGGAGAGTAGTATAGTACCCTGACATTGGGCATCCAATCTCTGTTGGGATTATGGCTTTAGTCTTATATGTGAGGCGAAAAGGGGTTTCCCCTATTGAGTTCTTTGTTGTTGTTCTGTATACCCACAAGATTTCATTCAAGAGCTTTGCCCATTCTGATTTGGCATCTTTTATCTTCTTCTTCAAACCGTTGAGCATGACCTTGTTGATAAGTTCAGTTTGCCCATTCATCTAAGGATGTGATACTGAAGAGAGCCTGTGATCAATCTGCAACCTTTCATGTTGTTCCTTCATGTCGAACTAGGTTCCATTATCGGTGATCAGTATCCTAGGTACTCCAAATCAGCATATCACATTTTTCCATATGAAAGAGATCACCTTGTTAGTTGTGATGTCTGGCTGTGATGTCAGCTAATGCTTAATCTTCCACCCACTTAGTGAAATAGTCCATAACCACTAAGATGAACTGTCTTTTCCTTATTGCTTTGGGGAAGGGTCCTAGAATATCCATTCCGCATTGGTAGAAGGGCCAAAGGGAAGGGATTGTTGTCATCTCAACTGATGGTTGCCTTGACATTGGGGAAAATCTTTGACACTCATCACACTTCTTTACTAAGTATCTAGAATCTTGGAGTATGAAAGGCCAATAAAAGCCCGCTCTTGTGATCTAAGCAGCCAAGGCTCTAAAGCCTGCATGCAACTCGTAAACTCCCTCGTGCATCTCTCTCAAAACATAAATGCTTTTCTCTAAAGACAAGCACTTGAGGAAAAGTGATGATGTGGATCTTCTATACAAAACCTTGTCCATCAAACACTAACTTGAGGCTTTCTTGGTCAGTTTAATAGCCTCTAGTCTGTCTGAAGGCAAAGTCCCTATGAATAGGTATTCCTTGATCGATGCTCTCCAATCCTCATCTCCCATTATTGGAAGGATTGTAGCGCTCTTCCATACTAGAACAGTCTAGGACTTCAATCCATACATCAATGGGGAGGTCGGTCGAGTTAGCACTGGTTAGCTTGGAGAGGAAATCAGCTCGTGTATTTTCCTCATGGGGCACTCTTATGATGTTGATTATCCTATCCTTCTAAGCTAGCATGACTTTGACCTTTTCAAAATATAATATCATGGTTGGATCCTTAGCTTCATATGTGCCCTGGTATTGCCCCACAATCAGTTGAGAATCACTGTGCACTTGTAGAGAATACGCCTTCAGGGCTTCCGCCAAACCTAAGCCTGCTATCAAAGCCCCATACTCGGCCACATTGTTGGTAGCTAGAAATCGAAACCTAAACCTGTATTGGTAAACCTGGGCTGGGTTGATAAGAAGGATCCCTGCCCCATTTCCATCTTGTGTGGAGCTGTCGTCCACATAGAGTTGCCAACATTGAGAGAGGATCTGCCCTGGTGACCCAGGGTCTACCAGTTTCAGATCAGGAGAAGGATTATCTATGATGACCTTTTCAAATCTGCATTCCGCTATGAAGTTGGTCATGGCTTGCCCTTGATTGCGAGCCTTGGCCTATATACTACAATCCATATTCTCGTAGTTTTACTGCCCATTTCACCAGTTATCCTGACATGTCCAGTTTGTGAAGAATTTTGTCTCAGAGGTTGGTCTGTCAATACCACCACTTAATGTGCTTAGAAGTAAGCCCTCAGCTTCTTAGAAGTAGTCACCAGTGCTAATGCTATTTTTTCTACTCTTAGGTAGCGGGTTTCTGCATCTAGGAGTGCCTTACCTATATAGTAGAACGAATGTTATACTCCTTCCTCCCTGACGAGCACCGTACTAACAACCCGGTCTATCATCACCAAATACAAGAATAGAGTATCTTCTTCTATAGGCTGAGAGAGAATATTTAGGGAGGAGAGGTAAATCTTCAGCTTTTCAAAGGATTTATGACATTCAGGTGTCCACTGGAAGTTAGGGACGTTCCTTAGAACTTTGAAAAATAGCAAACTTCATTCCCCCAGTTTAGTTATGAACATGCTCAAAGCTACTAACCTCCCTATGAGATGTTTCACCTCTTTCACTGTTTTGAGGGGACTCATGCCCAATAGTACTTGTATCTTCTCCGAGTTAGGCTCAATCCCTTTGTGGCTGACCAGAAAGCCCAAGAATTTCCCTCCCCGGATGGCGAACACGTATTTGGAGGAGTTCAGCTTCATACTGTGGTTCTCTAGTACTTGGAAGACTTCTCTGAGGTCCTGCAGATGTTGTTCAAAGGTCATACTTTTCACCAACATATCATCTACATATCCTTCCATGATCCTGCCCAACTAATGCTTGAACACCTTGTCCACCATTTTCTGGTATGTTGCCCCTATATTCTTCAAACTGAAAGGCATGACCCTATAACAGCAGGTACCTCTTTTGGTGATGAAGGATGTTTTCTCTTCATCAGTTGGATGCATAGGGATTTGATGATACCCAGAGTATGCATCTAATGAGTTGAGAAAATCGTTCCTCGCTGTTGAATCCACCAATTTGTCTATCTTGGGGAGTGGATAGTTATCATTTGGGCAGGCCTTATTCAAATCTATGAAGTCTACATACATTCACCATTTATTGTTGGCCTTCTTTACCATCACAATGTTGGCGAGCCACTCAGGGTATGTCACCCCCTATATGAATCCTGTTGACATTAGCTTGTCCACCTCCTTAGTAATGGCCTTCTGCATGTCTCCCTTTACTCTCTTTTTTTTCTAACGTTCAGGGGGAAAACTGGGATCTACACTTAGTCGGTGTAAAGCTTTTTCTCTAGCTGATCCTTATATAAAACCAACAACTCCATGAGATCTTGTTTCTGTTGTTTGTTCAGGGTGCAACCTACTTTCGTGACCTCTTTCTCAATGGAGCCCAAACAGACTTTAACTAACTCTTCAGCTACCTCTGTTCTGACTTTGGGCTTCTCTTCATAGGTTTCAGGATGATCAATCAATAGGGCCTTCTTGCCCTTCAAACATGTGTTCGCGCACTCTCTCGAGGCTTATTGATTTCCCTTCACTGCGACTACTCCCTTATTAGTTGGGAACTATAGGGTCAGATACTTAGTACAATGAACAAAAAAAGAAAAACCTAAGTAACGAGTTTATAAATAGAGTAGAAGTTCTAGATAAGGGGTTTCATGTTCTGAATATACTAAAAAAAAACACTAGATTGTGTAATGATGAAACTAAAAAAAAAACTTACCTAAAATATATGATCCTATTTTGAGTGGGCTCTATCATGGAAAAGTCAATTTTTTTTCACCCTTAATCATAAATGAAATTTCCATAAAAAATTACATAGAGATGCTTTGGATAAATAAAATTTATCTTATCCTTCTTATTTCTAATTATCAAGAATTTGAACCAAAAATGGAGGATCAAATAAGAATTTTAAAAAATCATTTGCAACAAAAATGGGTTATTTCTTAAACTTAATTAATGAATTTGTTACAAAATCAAGTTTCAATTTAAAGAAACTCTTTCCAATAGTAATAGAAAAAAATCACAAATAAGAAAAAGAAGAAAAAATGGATGAAGAAATTAATAAAAAGATTAATACATAAAATAAATATAATAAGCTGACTACTACAATGAGTTGATGAAGCAGTGGCCTCCCGATAATGATGTTTTATGGGAGATGGGTATCAATAACCATAAGGTTTGTTGGAGAGTCACACAACAAGGTGCAATTCCCATAGTGACGATCAACCCTACTACTCCCTTCATAGGCACCACTGACCCTTCTATCCCGGTGAGGGGTGTTTGCACTAGAGTCATTCTAAAGGCATCTACGCCTATCTTTGTCATAGCCCCTGCTGATAAGATATTCATTAAGTTGTCATCATTCACTAGTATCTTGTGGACCCTATGTCCCTCCATGACAGTGGAAATCATCAAAGCATCTTCATATGAATACTTAAACCCTTGTCCCTCAACAGGGGTAAATGTAATGGGTTCATGCCAAGACCTTTCTTGACCCATTGCAACTAGGACTTGATCCCCCAACCTCGTCCTTTATTGCTAGTGATGCCCATATTGGTTGATAAGCCCCCAAGTATGACAAGGACCTCTAGGAGTGCTGGTTCCTATTGTCTCACTTCACCTCCCACCCCATCCAGAGATGGATCCTTTTTTTAAGAATTGTTTCAGGTATTCTTGTGCCAAGAGTCTGTCCACCTCTTTTTTAAGAGCATAACAATCCTCGGTACCATGTCCCTTCTCCTTATGAAACTAGCAGTACTTCTCGGAGAACTTGAGGCTGGGATTAAGCTTTAAGGGAGGAGGATACTGGAGCAAGTTTTGACCCCTTAAGGCCATGTAGATCTCTGTGTAACTGAGATTTACAAGGGGTATACAACCTTTCAGGCTTGTTGGGAGGTTCCCTTAAAGGCCCTTTCTTCTCAACCTCCTGTGGTCTAATAAGGGAATGAATTTTGCTGGGGGATTCATCACTAATCCCTCCTCTATTAACCTGAATGGAGCTTCTACGAGTAGTCAAAGCCTCCTCTACTCTTATTTGACTCTCAATTATCTGTTTCACCATCATAAGAGTTCTATTTTGTACCGGGTAGAGTTATTTCCACAACTCTTTATTTCTGACCCCTTTGATTAAAGCCTCGCACGCTATGGGCTCTAGTAGATCCTTTACCTAAAGCATTTCTTCATTAAATCTCCTCATATAGGCCTGAGTGGACTCCTTCTCACCTTGGATAAATCTAAATAATTTAGTGAAGCTTTTCTTCATAGGGATGCTGATACTGAAACGTGCTACCAGCTTAGCATATAAGTCCTGAAAAACTCATAATTGACCCTAATTTCAGGTTATTGTACCATGTTCTTACATTCCTTCTAAAGGTGGTGGGCAATATCTTGCACATAACGTCATTGTCATAGATTACCATCTCGAGGCTCCCCCTTACATTCTTGATGTGCTCCTGATGGTCTATAAGTTTATCATAGTTGTCAAGGCTCATCTTCGCAGATAAATAGTCCTTGGGTACTTTAGCTTACAGAATTCTCCTGGACAATAAAGAGCCTTCTACCTGGTACTAGCGGGCAGGTTGGTGATGTCGTGAGTTCTCCTCAACCCTTCTTCTAGGTCGTTCCTGGTAAGGGCCAGATGAACTAGATGAATTTAGCATGGAATGGTGGGAGTGTCGATGTTTTTCTCTCCTACGGTGGCTAGTTTGAACTCTACAAGAGTGCTCACTTCTCACTGGTACCGTGGCATAGTGTGAACGTTCTTGGGTTGGACTATGAGAACGACGTCTTGGTGATTCCTCTTCATTTTGTCCATACCCCTTGTTGCTACCCAATTTTTGACCCATGTTTTGATAAATTTTCAAAAAAATAAAAACAAATAAAGGTTTACATATGGTGATAACATAGAGCATCAGAGCTAATATTAAGGAAGCATTATGTCAAGGAGATAATTACTGAATCATATATAATTACTGCAATATAAAATACCATAGATATATGATTTGATTTGTGCTGGTTATGGAAAATAATCACTGCAATATAAAATACCATATACATAGGATTTGTTGGTGCTGGTTATAGAAAACAATCTCTGCAATAATTATTGCAATATTTCCTTAAATAACACGTGTAGAGATTTTCTATATAAGTGAACTTCCAGCCATATGCACAAAGGGAGGAGAAAATTTTAAGGGGGCAATTTTGCACATTTAGAAAGCAACACAAACAAAACCCTAACCCTAAACCTATCTTTTTCAAGCAAACCGGTCGCTCTCCCCACCTTAGAAAATGAAAGAACACAAACCAGTCGGCCGCTCCCTCCTCACCAGCCACCTACCCCTCTCCTTACCAGCCACAGACGTCGTCCCTCCATGTTCTAAACAAGCCATCCTCATTTTCTCCTCCTCCAGCAGTATCTCCAAACACCAGCCTAAGCACCAGCTTCGTCCCTGCACCAGGTAAGCTCTCCTCGTCTCTATGCATGCATAAATTTAATTCACTCTGTTACTATGCATGTGAATTTTAATTCACCAGTGACTGTTCATGCGAGTCTCCTGCTGGCAGAACCGGTTACTGGTTTGAGCCAGTAACCTAGTTGAGCTTGGAAATAAAGTCCAGCCCATATGGCTTGGCTAGATTTTTTTTTAAAGGATACAAAAAAAGGTTTATGTTTGACTTGGAGGGGCCATCCTTGATTTTTTGGACTGTTCAGTTTCCTTGCAAATTTTGAGAATATATATGCATGGTTTGTTGTCTTTAATTGCGATTAATTGTGATGCTTGTGTTTTTGACAAAAAAATATAAAAATGTTTTTGTGTGTTGCATACGGCCAATACCCTAACATGTTTTGAACGTTTTTTTATATATAAAAAAAATATTGGAAGTTTTGAAAATGTGTTTTCGCATGGATTTCTTAAACACAACAAAAATTATTTTCTTGTATTTCTGGATTTTACAACATGTTTGTAAAACTCCAAAAGGTATTGGCCAATATTCCAAAAAAATAAAAAATCTTATTTTGGGGGGAATTCATTTATTATTCACTGTTAATGTTTGGATAAAGAAATGCTAAAGGGATGAATATCCAAAATATTTAATAGGAATAACTTGTTACTATTCACTGTTAATATTTGGATAAAGAAACCCTAAGTGGTAAATATCCAAAATAATTTTCTAGGAATAGTAACTCCTCACACATCCTTGAAAGAAGCCTTGATTATAATTGTGGACATTTTAATTTTTTTTTACTCCACAATTTATGAGCCGTGAGAGTATAAAACACTAAGGTAAAAATAGGCTTTTAAAGCGTCCTAAATTTCTAAATTTTTGTCCCTCCTCCTTACGATTTATGAGTCGCAAACTCTTGAAATACGAAGGGAAAAATGAGCTTTTAAAGCACATGGAATCTCCTTGGATTTCTATCTTAATAAATTTAATTCGAATCAAACCTAGAAAAACTGATGGGATTAGAAAACACCAGCACCATAACAATTATAAAGCAAATCAAACACGAAGCAGCTTACCTTAGGTAGGGCGTATTAGGGGTGCTAACACCTTCCCTTTACGCAACCAGTCCCTTGCCTTAGAATCTCTGAAAGACCAGTTTAGGGTTCCTAGTGACCAAAATACTAGGTGACGACTCCCTTATTCACAACAAAACAAAAACCCCGAAATCAATTTAAGGGTCGTCGCGACGCCGCGAGGGTGTGACACCCCTCAACGTAGTTGATGCATCTCCGGGCTATAGGGTCCTTTGTTGCTGAGGTGGTAAGTAGTGTGCTGGGACATTGTGAAGAGGTTGAGGATGAACCATGAGCTACCCTCTCAACCTGATGACCTTATCTGAGAGCAAACATATCTGCTCGGCCATCTTCTCAATCTGGGGTTGGACGGATGTACCAGCAGCAATGTGGGGCATCCGTGATATGCCCTAGTATGTATGGATCGACCATGGTGGTGCACGAGGTAGAACCGCATGTCAAAGCTTACTTTCTTGCTAGAGAAGTAATTAGCTTTTTATAAAGTTCCCATAGACAGCGCCAACTAATGAGGTTATAAAAATCATAGGGAATATTGTGGGATGAATTATTCCTAAAAATTTTCATACATCATTTATGGTGAATTCAATGACCTCCACTTCAAGACCACGTAGGCTTCTCCTTGGTCAAATCTTTCCTTTAGGGGTTATAAAACTCTTTTGGAATAAATACCTGCACAAAGTCCTCTAGGGTGTGGATGGGGGACCCTAAGCAAGTTAGTACTAGGAATATTTGTGTAAAGAATAACATTAATGAAGATATTAAAAGGTTTTATGAAGGTATAAAAAATGTTGGAAACAAAGTTCTAAAGGTAAGGGGAAGAAGCTGAGAATCCTCCTGTCTTTTTCTTATCTTCTTTTATATTACCTTATTTGAACTGCCTCATGTAAGGTAGGAGGGGTAGAAAAGTAATCTTGTATGATTAAGATAATATTATTTTACTGCTCGTACCATCACATCTAATTAATGTAAGCATGGACTACTTGTTCGTATTTAATGGGATTATGATGGACATCATAATTATTAATCTAGACTCAGGGTATAGGAGGCTCAGTGTAGAGTGACCCTTTAGCCACGCACTCAACCTGAGGGACATTGAGTGCAACTCACACCCTAAGCCCAAGAGAAATCGGGTCCAGCTCATGATTGCACCCAAGAATGGTTAAGAGCGGCCGTGCCACTACCCAACATGGAGCTATATTGACAATAAAACAAATGTAAAAGGACAAAAAAGCCCTTTGTAGGAGAGTTATATTGATTTTATTTTTAAGAGCATCAAAGTAATTTAACTATTTTTAAAAAATTAAAATAAATATAATGCCCTTGAATGAAATGCATCATATATTTTTTTTATTATAGGGGTAAATCAATAGTGTTACCATTCTCTAAAAAATAAAATTATCAACCTAATCCTGCATAAATTGTTAAAGACAATTATATCATGGTGAAAAGACCACATTACCCGCATTGTTTACTTCAAAAGTTTTATATTGTTTAATGATAATTTTGTCATTACACTATTACAATGAATAATGTTCAGAGTTTTGTGAACAATAATTTTCTTAGGATATTTAGTTTTTTTTAATTAAATATAGGAAAACAAACAAAAAATAAACGATGCTAGGAGTGCGTCTGGCCCAGCAATAAAAGGTTTGATTCACGCGCCAAACCTCTTTTTAAAAAAAATAAAATAAAATGCAGACAACCTTTTATTTAAAAATAAGAATAAAATGATGCAGATGATGTGTTGTCTAAAGCTCCAGAATCCAATTAACAAAGGATCACCAGAAAATAGGGGTAGTGTTATTTTTTGCCCAAAACCTCGATTCTCAACCCATTTTCATGACCCAGAATACCTAGAAAATACCTTAAAGACCTTGCTCAACCCATTTAAGGCCTCAAATAAACCACAAATCGGTTCAAAAACCAAAACAACTTGAATCTAAAAAAACTTCTTGAACTTGGATCTATCATCTCAAGTGATTTTAATGCTAAAGAACACTCTTATGCAACTCCTCTCATTGACTAGAACTTGTTGAGACAAAGATTGACTATTTTTATGTCCGAAATTTATGTCAACCGAGACACTTTCTCCACTGCAAGAATTTGGCAAGTCTCACTCTCTTCTCTCAAACCATAGATTGAAAAAAAAAATTGCACCAAAATTTAAAGGACTCAATTGATGAGAATATAAAAGTTTGAGGATCACAATGAAAAAAAAACTAACTTTGGATTCTACATTGAATTGTAAAAGGCTACATAGGGCATGTGTGCACAATATTTTGACCTCGTGGCTTAGTTTTCTTTATAATGTTAGCGCTTCGCATAAGTTATGAAAAATTAAAAAAAAAATGGTTTGCAAAACTTATTTCATTGGGATAGATCACATGTTTCTCTAACAATGCTAATGAACATAGTTTTTTCATTCCTTCGATTTTACAAGTTAGTGTCATTTTTTTGTTCATTTTTTTAATGCTTTTATGCTCTTTCTAAGGTTTTTAAAGTTTCTCTAAATCTTTTAAAACTGATTTTCCAATTCTTATGTTTTTAAAAATTAATTGTTGTCTTGGTGGTTTAAGGGGCTCTTTCAATTAAAAGTGGTGTGTGTGTCTATATAAAGAACACACTCAATATATAAGGATTGGGGGGGTTGTTGTCAATGGCAGGTCATCTATGCCTCCTAAATGTATATGATGCCTAAAGGAGTAGCAAGAATAATCATTTCCATCTAGAGAGAGTTTTTATGGATAGGAGTGGAGAAGAAGAAGAAAGTTTGCAAGATTGTATGGCAAACAATTGTTAAGGAAAAGAGGAGGGGTGGGTTCATTACTGGCAAAAAATAAATCAACTTTGTTCAAATGGCTATAGAATTCAAGTGAAGATAATCCTTTAGGCTGACAGCAATTTGTAATCCAGGAATATGAGCCTTCCTTCTTAAATGGTTTGCAATATTTTGATATTCAATTGTCTTCAATATAGCGGGACATTTATTCAGTGCTTGGATCAAAAAATGAATCATGTAGGAGCTTAAGAAATTCATTAAGGTTTGTGGTTGCAAATGGAAAAATAGTGAGGTTTTGGACAGACAAATGGGCAGGAAATTCTATTCTCTCACATCAATTTTCAAGGTTGTTTGCATTATCAATGCAATACGAAGGCTGAATTTCTAGCTTTGGAATTACTTGGATTCAGAGTCTTGCATGAGGAGGGAGTCACGGGTCTTTGAACATTAGCAGTTAACAAGCTTGACGGATATTATTCAATCACAGACACTTTCTCAAAAAAGTCAGATAAGAAGATTTGGGAAGCGAGCAAAGATGAAATTTATACTGTAAGAAGTTGCAATTTGATATTGATAGAATTCTCTTTCCATGTGACGACGGTAACTGGAAATTATGTGCTGGTTGTCTATGAAAAAACGACTTTGTACAGAGGAATTTTTAGGTTGGAGAAATCTCATCAAAATGGATGCAGCAAAATGTCTTTCCTGCTACAAATTTACTAAATCAACATTATACACTCTTCTCCACTTGCTCCTGGTGTTTTTGGTCTAGAGTAATTCAATGGTGCGGAGTTTTAACCAGTTTTTCAGAATCTCTTGAAGATTTTTATAGTCAATGGTTAGTTTTCTTGGCAACCTTGTGTAGTATTTGGTTGGCAAGGAATAATCTAGTGTTTAATGGTGTGCAGTCGAATTAGCTATCTCTTTTTCAACTGTTAATGTATAGAATTTCAGTTTGGATTCATAAAATATAAGGGAGTTTCACCTATACAGTGTATGATTATGGACCAGCACTGGTAAGATACACATGTTATTATGGTCTGGTTTTTAGCCTTTGTATGTGTAATTTTTTTTTTAGTTTCATGCCATGTACTTTATCTTAGTTGGTCATGATCTGCGTGTCTAACTTTCTTATATTAATACTAATCTCGTTTATATAAAAAGAAAACCCAGTATTTTTATGATTATG
>Ga0325410_1002329_pt1 | contig 21261 bp, 8 predicted proteins | sample PopdelMetagenome_16_FD_206182 | JGI IMG/M metagenome (GOLD analysis project Ga0325410, IMG submission 206182) | Populus deltoides microbial communities from Bellville, Georgia, United States - Xylem-PdIQD-R3 | ecosystem: Host-associated > Plants > Phyllosphere > Stem > Wood/Secondary xylem... | reverse complement strand
GGAGGAAGCAAGTTTGAAAAAAGATCAAGAGGAGAGAACAGAATGGAGAGAAACAATAAGGCTAAAAAAATTTGGGAAGGAGATGATAGATCTCAACGTTGGTAAACAGCTATGGTGCTAGGGCAGGATTTTCAGATCTCCCGAGGATTGTTTTTTAATTTTTTCCAATGGTTTTTTCTTCATAATATTTGTGGCTATTTTTTTTTATGGGTGCAGAGGTGAGAGAGAGGTGGCAAAAGCAGCTTTGAGTTGCTTTTCAGAAACTGAGGTTTAACCTTAGTTTCTTGTGAGCCCTATAGTAATAAAAAATGTGAATCATATCCAACCAAACGCCAGTTTTATGTGTTTTACCTTAATCTGATCCACAACAACACTATCAAACACCTTAATTATAGATAAACAAAAGGGCGTATTGCTTGAACTTGAATCCTTCCCCACGTCTCTGTTTTACAGGGAAGAGTAAACATTTATCAGAACGACTTATTTACTGAACAACAGTACAGATTTTGTGATCCATGCTTTGATTTCTCTTATTCGTGGGAGAAAAATCTGTTGGCATTTTAGCTCACAAAACCAAATATGAAGATTGTTAAATTTGTGGTTGCATTTATCCAGGTCTTTCAATCTAAATGAAGAGCATTTCCCACTCTAACATGAATCTATCTATGATTGTATTGTTCACCACACTCGGAAATTAGTAGTTAAATAGCATGGAATTATAACTTCAGAATATGTCCTCCTCTCATGAATATTAGAATGGACCCTGAGAGGCTATGCTTGAAAATGTAAATTTTCAACCGAAGGAAGACAAAGTTTGAAATGACAGTGAACTTGGTGAAAACATCTCTAGAATCTAATAACTCTCCAGTGGCCAACATGACTAGTTAAATTCTTCATCGTCCAATTCCAGAGGCAGAGGGAAAGGTAGCATTTTTCCTGACATAAAGAAAATCTCATATCCTGATGAACATTAATCTGACTCATAAAGTGTATCGCTTGTGGCAGATCATGATCAAAGGTTACTTGAGACATCAGCTTGGACTAGTTTCTGCACTTTTGCGAGAATGACAACAAAAGATCATCATAAGGGATAGAAGAATCCATGCCCCACCATATCTTGGTCTGTTGTAAATGAATCTTTTGATCACTACAGAATCAGCGTGCGGCTGTTAGCTTAACATTTAAAAATGATAGGAATAATAAATAAACAAAAGAGTTTCCTCATGGAGCAACCACATCCAAGTTCTCTAGTCCAAATACAAACATGATCTTGAATGACTATAAGAGAAATTGTCATTGGTGCATACAAATCGGCTAAAATACTGATTGGTTATACAAAAAAAGAAGTCTTATTTATTTTTTTTATCTGTGGTCTTTCTTTTATTTAAATTTATAGCAGTAGCATGGTCCATGCCCTATAAATACATTTACATCATATCCTATGCAGCTTATACAAACCACAGATGTATTATCAATTCAGAAAGCTAGCTTGCTTCTCTATATGGCTTGAACCTGCTTACAACTAGAATCACATACACAAACAAATGCTTATCATCATTGAGTGTAGGGTTGTACAAATCTCATTCACACAATAAGCATTTCCCTCTCTATATTCCCCACATGCTCTTCCTTTCAACAACCGAAATGTTCCAATTACAATCACATTTTTCCACTAAATTCAAATTTTCCGAAAAAAAAAAAAAAAAAAAAAAGCAATAAAAGAGTGCCTTTACGGCCACCTTAGGACCAGCCAGGCAGGCTAGGTGGACTCTTCTTCCCCATAAAGTTTTGGATTCCTGGTTCTGTCAGCTCTCGATGATAAAAGGCCAAAAGAAACCCAACTTGAACAAGACAACAACACAATAATATGTAATATTAGTTGACTGAACTCTCTGAAATTTACTTAAATACTTGTTAGCAATGTATACAGTCTTGATCAGTGATGGTTAGAGAGACAGTCCATGGTGACACTTCTCCAACTTGGAGGGAAGGACCACTGGCAGAGGAAAAAAAAGTCTTGGTAGCGGGGAGGAATCCACGGATACTAGTCCACTTGGGATGGAATTGATGACGTGGATCTCAAATATCAGCAAGGTGTATGTATCTCTAATCACCTTTTCTTCGTACAGATTCCCATAGAGTTGCTGTTGCTCAAGTTATTTTCAACTAATCATCACCGACAGCCCCACTAGTGTGTGGCCAGAATCCTATGATCATGACTCCTTCAAATTGACAACGGGGCCTTCCTAATTTATTTCCATTACTTCCAAAACTTGATTCATTTTTATCCAAGGAACAACACCAATCAACAATTTAACCAAGAATATTAATTACATGTGTAGCGGCACAGTGGACGTAGCGGCACAGCGTCCACTGAGAACGAGTTTGATGGTATTCCAAAATTAATATGCTCAGAAATTTAGTATTTGTATAGTGTTTAATCACACATTTAGGTCAATATTTTTTTATCTAGAGCTCAGGAAGTAAATGGTTGGTGGTAGGAAGTCCAATACCTACAAAATAATCTTTTTTGGTGGAGTTTATAGACCTTTAAATGATAAAATCAGTGACTTTTAAGTAAGAAATTACAATAAATATCACAAAAATTCAACGCTTTTAAAAAAGTCTGGAAGCCCCTAGGCTCCCCACCCCATGGCATTCCCTTTTCCTTTCTTAGCAGAATTGCATTAATTGTTGAGTCTGCCATACACAGGTAAATAAAAAGGCTTTTGTTCTCCCTTGGTTGAAACAATATCTTAAGAGATAAAATGTGGACTTTGAGCTCCTCAAAAACCTTTTGACAATATGAATTCTACTCGAAGTTAAAAATATTCCTCAAAGTATTAAAGAATAGTAGAGTACACTCCCTTAGGTACGTTATGAACCAATTGAGGACAACCAATCTCCCTATGAGGCACTAAACCTCTTTCATTAACCGAGAAGGAGTCATGTCTAGAATGACTTAAAATCTTTTCTAGGTTAGGCTGGATTCCCTTACTAGTTACTAGAAAACCCCAAAACTTTTTTTCTTTAATGGAAAAGTCATACTTGGAAGGATTAAGCTTCATTTAATGGTGTCCAAACACATAAAAGACTTCTTCTAGGTCTAGTAGATGTTGCTCAAAGGTCATACTCTTCACCAACATGTCATCAATATATCCCTCCATAATCTTGCCAAGTTGGTTTTTGAATATTTTATTTATCCGCTGGTAAGTGACCCCAACATTCTTAAGCCTGAAGTACATAACTTTGTAATAAAATGTTCTCCTTTCAATTATGAAAACTATTTTTTCCTCATCATTTAGGTGTATAGGGATTTAGTGATATCCAGAATTGGCATCCAAGAAGTTTAGATACTCAAAACCCTAGAAGATTTAACTAGTCAATCAATCTTAAGGAGATGATAATTATCATTTAGGCAATCTTTGTTCAAATATGTGAAGTCCATACACATTCAACACTTTCATTGCTTTTCTTGACTACTACCATATTTTTTAGCCATGCAAAGTACATCACTTCCCTAATAAAGCTAATAACCAAGAGCTTATCCATCTTTTATGTTATTATTTTCTGTTTTTCACCCCTAAAATTCCTTTTCTTCTAACAGGCTGGGTGAATAGTTGAGTCTACCTTCAACTGATGAGTGACTATTTCAGGATTGACTCCTGGCATGTCGAAGGTGCCCATTACACAATTGGATATTTGGATATGGAGGAGCTCTGCTAGTTACTAGTATTGTGTTGGTTCTAGGGTGGAACCCACTTTTATGATTGCTTTTTCATTTTCTTCTAGAAAGACATCCTTCAATTCTTCAACAACTTTGGTTCTAACCTTCACCTTTTCTTTTAAAGATCCTTGTTAGTTCAATGTTAGGGCTTTTTTACCCTTCAAGTAGGTAGAGACACATTACCTTGAGGTCACTTGACTCACTCAAACTGTGGCCACTACTTTCTGAGTTCGAAACTTCAGTGCCAAGTTCCTGGTGCTGATGACAACATTGATTTAATATAGCAGATGTCTGCCTAGAATGGAGTTGTAAGCCAAGGCCATGTTAATGACTATGAAAGTTTGCTGGAGAGACGCACACTTAGGGGGAGTGCTTATAGTAACTGGGATTTTTAAGGCGCCTTTCATTGGCACCCTCGAGCCTTCTATCCCGATAAGAAGAGTTTTCATTAAAGTCAGTTTTGAGGGGGGTATCCCCATTTGTGCCATCACTTTACTGGAAATGATAGTGACTACACTGTCATCATCCGTTAACACTTGATAAACTTTGGAAAGGATTATAAAGATGACTAGGCATCTTTATATAGGAAGGTTACTCCTTCTCTATCTTCCTGGGTGAAGGGTATTATAAAAGCTTATTGAATGGTTTTCCATGATAGTGACCTCTTTTAATCAATTAACTCAAAAGAAAGTTACGTGGGAATGGTCTAAAGATTATGAAGAGAGCTTTCAAAAACTGAAAAAGAGGTTACCACTGCTCTGGTATCTTAGGATAAAGTGTTAAAGGCCCAACAAAAGAATGACAAAGTGAATAAAATCATAAGCAAAGTGGAGTCAGGGGTTGAGAATCCTTTTTAGATCTTAAAGGATGGGATGATAATAATGGATAGGCATATGTATTTACTGGATGATAATGCTCTTAAAGTTGAAGTGTTGAAAGAAGCATATGAGTCTAAGTTTGATGTACATCCAGGAAGTACTAAGATGTACAAGGACTTAAAGGAATTTTATTGGTGGTCAGATATAAAGAAATAATTAGTTGACTATGTGGACAAATATAGTGTGTGTCAGCAAGTGAAGGTAGAATATCAGAAGTTGGAAGGACTGTTACAACTATTTTTGATACATAAATATAAGTGAGAAGATATCATTATGGATTTTGTATTAGGTCTGCCTAGAGAAAAAATGGCAATAATGCTATTTGGGTTATTATGAACCGACTGACTAAGTCAACACTTTTTTTTCCTATAAAGATGACAAACTCAGTGGATAAATTGAAAAAGTTGTATGTAAATGAAATAGTGAGGTTACATAGGTGCCAATGTTGATTGTTTTGGATTGAGACCCCGAGTTTACTTCTCATTTATGGCCAGACATTCAGTATGCTTTGGAAATTAGGTTGAACTTAAACACTGTTTTTCATCCTCAAACAGATAGGCAATCCGAGAGAACAATTCAAACTCTAGAGGATTTGTTAAGGGTATGTATATTAGAGTTTGAGAGAAATTAGAAAGATCATATATCTCTTGTAGAATCTACCTACAATAATAACTACTAGGCTACTATAGGGATGGCTTTATATGGAGCTTTGTATGGTAGAAAATGCTGACCACTAGTGTGTTAGGAGGAGGTAGGTGATAGAAAATTAATTGGACTAGAGTTGGAACAAATTACTTCAGAAAAAAAATAAAGATCATAAAGGATAAAATAAAAATGCCCAGGATAGACAAAAAAGTTATAAAGATAACATGAAGAGGCCTCTTGAGTTCAATGTTGATGATAAAGTGTTTTTAAAGGTTGCCCTTTAGAAGCATATATTGAGGTTTGGCATGGAATGATAGTTAGAGTTGAGGTATATTAGGATTTTTGAGGTCACAAGGAGGATTGAACTTGGAATATGTAATATTGAGTTTTATGAGTTAGATTACTTAAAATGATGTTTTGTTTTTAGAATTATGTTTTTAGATATGAAAAACTAATGGGTAATATAAAAATTATGGAAACTTTGAAGAAAATCATGTTCCCCATTTGATATGAGAATTTAGCCTAGACTTAGAAATATAAAATTAATTGAATTGGTTCAAAATGTTATGGAATTTGGGTTAAATTGTGTTAAGATAGGTAGGAAATGGATGGGTAAAAAGCTAATTATTCAAAAAACTTGGAGAGAAACCCATAACCATATTTAAGGCTAAGTACTAATTAGGAGAACAAAATAAAATTTAAACTAGTTGACATAATTACCGTGATAATTATGTTAAATTGTTTCTATATAAGGTGTCGAAATGTAGAAAAAGATAAAAAAGAAAGAAAAAAAGGGGCCAAAGGTATAAGTCATAATAAGATAAAATGAGAATTTATGGGAGCTAAAGCAAATATTTGTTCATTTATGAGTGTTCAAATGAGTGTTCATGTATTAAAGATGAAGGGAAACATATTTAATTAGATTATTATATTATATAATTGTGGTTGAATTTCTAATGAACCTTGAATTTTTGAAAGTTGGTAAGACATTGACGAGATAAATAAGCATAAATATATAATTAATTGGAGAAAACATAAAACAAATGGTGGATTGATGAAATCTAGATAAAATCATAAATGTAGTATAGATATGAAAATATAATAGAAGCAAATATGGATATGACTAAATTAATGGTCGGTTAAAAAAGAAAACCTTAGAAAAGTTTGAATTAAATAAATTGACTTTTGCTATGAATAGAATATGTATAGTATGTTCAATGAAAAAAAATTGAACTAATATTTGATAAGTTGCACAAACCAGTCGACCGTTTAGGATTACCAAATGATTTAGTCAACCGATTGATAGGAGGAACAATGAAATTGACTACTATCAAATCCGGCTGATCAAATAGCAATCAAACCTGTTAACTGTTTTTTCAACCATTAAGGAAACTAATGAAATTTAGTAGTATTTAGTCGATCGATTGGTTGTGCCATTATGAACCGGTCAACTATTCTTACTGGTAGTGAACTATTATTATTTCAAAAAAAGAAAAAAATCATGGTTATTCTATGTAACCTTGATGACGAAAAGATCTCAACATGTTTAAAAGTAAGGGATATTACATAATGGTTCTAAAAACAAGCTGTTGTAAGGACCTACTTCCCATAATTTCTTTTCTCGGTGCAGGAATCATTCCCTATTGAGGTGCCTTCTAAGATCACATTGATTTTGGGTAGTGTCTGTATGGATTGGTTGGGCTCTTTCCTGTTTGGCTCAGGATGAGAATCTCTCTTTAAGAAAGGGAAAATATAGCATTTAACTATCAATCTTTTAATTTCTTCTTTTAACATATAACACTCTTCGGTGTCATGTCCTTTATCCTGATGGAACAAACAATATTCTTGGAAGTACGAGTACTGAATGGTGATCTCATGGGTGAAAGGTATTGAAAAAATTGTTGAACCTCAATGGTAGTGAAGACTTCTATTAAGAAAGCATTCAATGGAGTCATACACATTTCATGGTAGGTCATGCGTTCTATGACTGATCTCTTCTAACTCTTTATAGGGTTGTTGTTTCTCCTAGGAGAGCAATCCTGTTTGGGAGACATTTTTGCAAAAACAGGAAGGCCCGTGACGCAACACATTTGCCTCTTCCACCTATATATGGTTCTTCATGACATGCTTCACTTTTAACAAGCTTCTATTTGGAAGTGTACAACTCTTTCTTTAAAGCTCTCCCTTAGACTCCAATTATAAAGCCCTCAGAAACCACAAGTTTGATTAATTCCTAGATCTTGAGCATTTCCTCCTTAAACCTTTTCAGGTATGCTTATGTGGACTCGTTATCTGCATGAGTGACCCTAAAAAGTTATGTGCAACTTATTTTTAGTTGGGATGCTTGTGATAAAACACACCACTAGCTTCTAGGTTGCTCCGTATGTTTTGCACATGCTCCTCTGGATAAGCAAGATCATTATAGTTGTCCAAGGTCATCTTAGTGGATATATAATCCTTGGGTATGCGAGTATGCAACACTCATCTTGATAAGAGAGAATCTCGAATCTGATGAGGGGTATAGATATCCTCATGCATATACTCCCTCACAGGCTGTTTTTCACTCCTATATTTATAAGGTTTTGGGGAGCTTGAGGTTTCTAATGTGAAATGGTGGTACTGATGGGTAGCCTCCATCCTGTAATGGCCAAATAGGCATCAAGAGTGTTCACTAAATGCATGAGCATTATGATGATATGAATGCCATCTGGAAGGACTTGCTGGTCATTGAGGCTAAAAGCTCCTCAACACTTTATTCTACCCGAACTCTTTTGGTTATAATAATTGTTTACAGGTGCTGGGTGTAGCCTATGACCACAAAACTGTAAATGAAGGTGTTACGGGAGCCAATATTTGTTGAGTTAGCAAAATTTGATTTGGCCCTTGAGCCGCCAACACAACCTAGGTAAGGAGCTGCACCTAGTTGATGAGATGTTAAAGGTTTAGTTGGGCAGAAGTTTTTGCTATGGTAGGAAGGTCTGTCACAAGTCCTATTCTAAGAGTGTTTTGATTATACGTCATTAATGGTGATTAAGGATGTCAAAAACCAATTCAGGGATAACAATTGATGGCTTTTTATCAGTTTCCCATAAACGATGCCAATTGATGATATTCTAAAATCCAATATGCTCAGGAATGAGGTTATTTGGTGTTTGGATAATGGTTAATCACACGTTTAAGACAATATTCTCTTCTCTAGAGCTCAAGAAATTGATGGTTGGTGGTAAAAAAACCCATTACCTATAAAACAATCCTTTTTGGTGGGGTTTATGGGCCATCAGATGGTAAAGTCAGTGACTTTTAAGAGATTGCAATAAATGATAAGAATGAGCTTTAAATTCCAAGAACAAGGATGTTTGTTCTTGTTTTTGGATGATAAATCCTCTGAGAATTAAAATATGAATACTTAGATAAATAAGAGAAATTGTAAACCCTTAACCTAGATGGTTCAGAGGGTATTTATAGCCCCTAAACTTTGTCAAGTTGCTTGAATGAAAGGGTTGAAATGTCATTTCCTCCTGATAGTATTGATGAAGGATAATTATTTATTGTAAAACATTAATGTAAGATAAATATTCCTTACACAATATTAATGCTGATGGAAATGTGATAGGCTTTTTAATAGACTTATATATACTTAGGGGTGTAGGGATATTATTATTCTTGACATTTAATATTTCATATTATAAGCCATAAGAATAAACAAACACAACCTCATGACCTAAAATAGAGCTTATAACAATCGTCAGTCCTATAGCCACTTGGACCTGGAATGATGCCAAGTCTAAGAGCGATGGGTTTAGCATCTTGGCATTCTTATACCTGTTTGGGCTCAGCGCATAGCTGAATCTAGGGATGTTGGGTCTGACAACTCGCTAGACTCATATGTACTTAAGCTCAACGCATAGCTAAACCCAGGAGTGTTGAGTTTAGCAGCTCGTCATACCTATATGTACTTGGACTCAATGTATAGTTGAACCCAAAGGTGTTGAGTCTGAAAGCAAGTTGGACTCATGTCATCTAGGCTTGGTATTTTACAAAGCCTCTAGGTATATTGAATTATCACCATGTTTTTTTATCTTTATAAACATGAACTTAAGATAAAAATGAAATTTAAAAAATATGTTGATACACCATAATCCTACAAGGAAAACAATTTGCTATTATTTTAAGCTTGTTATTTTGACTTACTTCTATCACCAGGTCCCATGAAGATTTAAAGGAATCATATACACTGTGCCATTTATTTACTACTTTCAAGTTTTTCTAATCTTATCTCCTGTTCCTTTCTAATTCCTGGACTCTTAAGACTAAACTTTAAGTTTCCCTTCAAGATTTCAGCATACATAGACTTATAGGTTGGGGCTACCCGAACCAACTTGCAGCGTAAAGCCGACATCACCCCCACCAGCCTCAGAATTCTGATTCTTCCCTAAAATTCAACCTTTTATTCCACTCAGATGCTTATATTTAGTTTCCTTTGAGAAATTATGTCGTTTTTTTGATTAGTATACTCTACGATAAAGCAGATGCTTATAGGCTACTGTTACAGTTTAACTAACATGACTCGGAAACCTAACCAGACTCGGTCTATGGTCCTGACTGTCACCATGTATATCAAGCAGACAATCCTATCACCAAATATATGGTTTGTAAGTAGTGATTTAAGTTCACAAGACAATTGAGAGTGTATATATATATATAATGGATAGAAATAAAATGGTACTAAGATGGATAGGTACTTGAAGATAAGGGTTTGCCTGCTGATTTTCTGAAAACCTCTAAATGAAAGATTGTATCATTGTATCATTATGTAAACTCTTTTTAGCAAAATAAGCTAATCATTTTCTATCAATCTATCATAGTATCAAAGATCATGAAAATCGACGAGCTAATTATTTTCTATCAATCTATCACAATATTAAATAACATGAAAATCTTGTAGATGGATAAGTTTCTCTAATAGAATTGGCCAGTCAAAAGAACTACAATAACTTAAATCTTCTGCTAATGTTCCTAAGATGAATAAAGGACATGTGACAAGAGTTAATAGCCCCACTGGGGCATAAGGCTCCTAACATATAGGCCAATAAAAAGATTTTGCAATCAGATATCTATTCGAATATTGTAATGGATGTTCATAATTGACAATTCAAAGGTGAAATGAATACGTATGGGCCAGCAAAGATAGAAGCATCTGCTCACCCTCAGAGAAGTAAACTTTGTACTCAGTTATCCTTTTACACCAGGGATAACCTGATTAAGCAATAAAAACAATAATATCTACTCTATAAGAGGATAAAATAAACAAGTAGGAAAATGCTGTGAACCCATCTTCGTTACTCCAGCTAGCACACCATCTTGATGTAACAAAAAAGCAGAGAATTCATCTATTGATTATACCCTTATTATATATGGTGGCACTGAAGCCTGTATTATGTAATAAATACCCTGAACGTGTTTGGAGACTGAAAGGGCTAATATCTTACATAGTTGCATGGACTGATCACCAATTTTTCATGTTTTCTTGTGCCTTATTGGTAACTTTTCCACAAACATTTCGATTATCAATATTACTCACCTGCACCGACATTATTTTCTTTTAACCATATAATTAATGCATCTCTGTTAATCATGATTAAGATGTTTAATTTGTTTTCATAGATGTTGATGCTTTGGTGGATGAAATTCAACAAATAAGTTTTCACTAGAGTACACGGTGATAAGATGTACCAAGTAAGACCATCAACTTTTTGATGGGGAGTGATAAGATGTTCATTGAACATTAATGAAAGTAGACTAGAAAAATCTGATAGCATACTTTGTTTGCTAATCAAGTGTCTGAACATTTTTGCATAAATAAACATGAGCAGAACGTACAAAATAGTGTGTAAATATCTAATTATGCTTGCTATTTAAAACAACACTCCAAAGGGAAAACCTAACTTCATCGAGAGAGAGGGTCCCAAAAGCTATAAAAGGGTTTTTTTTAAAAAAATAAATTAGAATAATGAACTTAAAATTTAGGTAGAATAACACCGTTTGAAAATGATTTGGTGAAATAACATCTTTTGACCTTGTTGCGTTTTAGAAGTGCGACATTTAGTAAATGTCGCTATTAAGATGCACGACAAGGTAGTTGTCGCACTTTAAAAATACGGTATGTTTAAATGTTATGCTTCAGAAGTGCGACTTCAATTCAAATTTAAACTCTCCCTCAGACCAAAGAACGCATAGATTAGACACAATCTCTCTCTCTCTCTCTCTCTAAACCAACCGATGCCCTCACTATCTCTCTATAAAACCCACAAAATACATTTATTTTGCCCTTAAAACAACCATAAGCCAAACTCATCCTAGTCTCTAAGCATCGTTGGATGTTTTTGTGTTCATAATCCACCGTTGCGTTTGCTGTCACCGCCACCACTCTTTTTCTAGTCCTACAAGTAAGGTAAACATACTACATTGCTATGAATTTATGTTTGGTTTGGTTGAAATAAAATAATTATTTAGGTTGGATATAAGGTTTATGGTGAATTTAGAGTTTGTTGAATTAATGATAAATTGGTTAAGAATATTATCAATTAGAATTGATTTGATATAGTTGAACATGAAAATAAGTTAAAATATTTATGAATTAACAATTTCAATTAATTATGCGTTGCATTTAATTTTGGTTAAGTTGTTGAACTATAAATTTTGTGTGTATTGTTGTAATCAACTAATAATATAATTAACTACGTTTGATGATTTCATGTAAAAAATCATAAATGCGGTAGAGTTATGATGAATTACACGTTCAATTGAATTGATGATAAGTTGATGAATTTAGTATTTTATTTGAATTATATTAATTTGCTATGAATTTGAGTTTTATTTAATGCAATTGAGCATGAATATATCAATTAGATTTCGTATCATGAATTATGTTTAATTTTTGGTAAAGTTTGCTTTAACGTTAAATTTTAGGAATTTGATTGAATTTGTTAGAATTTTACCAATTAGGATTGGGGTAATGCAATTTAGTTAAAATTACATCCAAGTGACCAAAATCTGATATTTTTTACATAACATCTTATAACATATTTATGTTATGTTATTATGGTGACACTATTGTTCATAATGTAAACAATAGTATCACATACAATGACGAGAACAATTTTTTTTGTTAAATAGAAATTTGATTGAACTTGTTATGAATTTTGCAAATTAGGGTTGAGGTAATGCAATTTAGTTAAAATTACGTCCAAGTGACCAGAATCTGATTTTTTTCACATAATATCTTATAACATATTTATGTTATGTCATTTTGGAAGCATTGTTCATGATGTAAACAATAGTATCACATATAATACCAAGAACAATTTGTTGTTAAATGATAATTTAGGCGTGTCATATACAAAAATAAAAGAAACCATTTGTCATGGACTTGGGTGGAATTATAATGATATTTATAAACCCCTGGATAAAGTAAAAATAATATAGTAGAAATTCAGGTATAATAAAATGAAATAATAAAAATGAATATAAAAAAAGTTAAGAAAATAAAAGAAAAAAGGTTTATAACCAAATATGTAAATTGTTCCAAGACTAGAAATGGTCTAGCCGCTTTGAGAAATGACGAGACCGATTTAATAAAATAGTCAGATCGTTTCTCAAAATGGCTGGACCATTTTGGCTACTAGATCTCTTAAAGCCGACAATGTACAATCAAGAGAGAAAAATATCATTTTCATTTCTTTTTCTTTCCTTTCACCTTGAAGGGTTAGAGAATGATGTTTAGGAGTGAAAAGAGAGTGTTATGAGAGAGAAGAACCCATCCACACTAGAAATCAAGAAAGATCAAAGAGAGGGGAGATTGTATTAGAGAGAGAAAGTGAAGAAAAGAGAGGAAGAAGAAGAAGGCTTGTGAAAATATTAACTTGTTGGCATTTGAAACTCAAATTGTAACCATGTAAGGTTTCTAGAACCCATCTACATCAATTTGAATAAGAATTACTTGATTTCCATCACAATAAAAGCAAAATTGATTAGGGTTCTAATGTAAAATTTAGGGGAAAGTTTAATTCAAAGCGAGAACTTGGAATACAACAGGTATGTGTAAAATTGTTAAATTAAGGGATTTTAAACATTATGGGAATTTATTTCTTTGTCTTTGGTATTGTTGTGTGAAATAAGTGAATAAATAAATAATGGAGGGAAATAAAGATTATGGATAAAAACCTTGGTTAGCTGCTTTTGAATGAAGGCTAATAATATCAAAGGACTTTTGACATCGACATTAACGAATGACATATTAAAGTATCTAAGATAATTTGATTAGTTATTTTAGGTTTGGATAGATAATGATATCAATGGATCACATTGATGTCAATATTTATATGAAACTTGATTAGCTGCTCCTGAATGGAGGCTAATGATGTCAAGGGGTTCTTGACATTGACATTTTCAAATGATGAATTGAGGTATGTGTAAGGGTTTGATTAGTTATCCGAGCTAGGATAACTAATGATATTGATATTATTTTTAAAATGTGTTTAGTAGATCTCGGGCAAGGGAGACTAATGATACTAGTAGGTTTATTAGCATTGCCATAACCCCAAGGACTGAGAGAATGAAAATGAACGTGATTAAGTATTTCCGGTCATTAGAAAAAGATAATAATATAAAAGGGAATACCTTGATATCAACGGACTGTTAAGATTTAGATTAGATATCCAAGGAATGATAATAAATGATACTAGTGATCTAGCATTAGCATACCCTTAATAAATCCTTCTTGAGATGAAGGGAAATGTTACTTATTAGTGATTAACGATGTTGTTTTTAGTATTTGATTGATATTGTTCCAATGTAATAATTATTTTTATAGTTGGTTTATTTATCATAATGTTTTTATTGCACTTTTCACGGTCATCTCAGTTACGTCAGGAGTAGTCCTCACCCAATTCTATTTTTGTTATTATAGATTATGAATGATATGTATAATTTTGAGTACTGGCTATAATTAACTTAATTATGTAATAACAACGTTAAATCTCTATTTTTGATGTATGGATACAAATGAGTTCCACTACTATGATATTCTTATAACTTTCTATGCATATGCTTTTATTTTTATTTTCCTTCGGACACATAACTAGTAAGTATATTTATGCGGACATGGGTGAAACAATGAGTACCATTGATATGGTTTGAGATCCAAGATGATTGGATCAAGAGTGAAAAATGTCAAAATCGATAACTTGGACCTCTCGGTATAGGAGAGACAATGCTTTTATGCATCTGTTTGACAATGTATTACTCATAGACCTTACATGGAGATATATAACATTAATTTATTTGACGCTTTTTGATGATTTTGATGTCATCACCACATATACCTAGGGATCTGCTGTTTTGACATGCTTGTACATACATCTATGTCATGCATGCATGAAGAGGGCCAAACAGGTCAGGTGGACATTTAATATTTCTTCAGGTATGATTTGGAAAATAAGGTTATAACAATTTACATTTAAAATATTTATTCTTAATAATAAATAATCAACTCATTTTTATTTAATAATAGTTATAGTTTCGGGAGCATCTTCTTGTTGGCTGAACCCACATATCCAGATTGTCACTCATGACTACAAGACAATGGGGGTTACACTACAACTTCCACTAGGATGCAGGTATTTTGCAATATTGACGCAAATTTATATTATCTAATTGTAACTTTTAAAAATACAATTAAACTAATATATTTGTAATGTTAGGTGGTGTGCTGATAGAGTATTGAAAATAATCCAACACTTGTATTGACATTTTATCTAAGCGAGCTAGACAGATAACATGCTATCCAAGTATTTTTTTGAGTCATTTGTTAAATAAAATACTTGACTTCACTGAATTATATCTGTTTAGTATTTAAGAAACTTCTATTTTAAAGGTCATAAGAACACTTTACTCGGATGAAATTGGTGGTTGCTCCAGCTATTTGCGTTAATAGGATGAACATGTGGACATTAGTGGTTTAGCTGATATTTTTTGAGATGGTCTAGCTACGTTGCCTAGATCGGGTAATGCACCAATTCAGCTACAAACATCATATTTTAGTCGATATCAATATGAGTGATGCTTTGCACCCTATAACTTATTAGGGTAAAAATGATTATTACAACTGGTTAAGCTACAATGGAGCTTATGTATCACAATGAGATGCATAGAGAAATGAGATATTTACAGAGATGTATCATATGATTACAGATGTTGAGTATTTGATTTGGTACATGGATATCACATGTCAAGTCATTAGTTCGAATCCAGAGCAGGTTCTTCCACCTGGATACATGCAATATGAACAATATGCCAAACGAATTCAAAATATCATAAGTAATCTAATTTCTTTATAATTAATATATGTTAAACACTAGGTTTTATGTATTAATCTTTTAATTTAACATTAATGTTTTATTAATATCAGGTTGACTTCATGCTATGAGAGGGTCGAGAGGCTGCATTAATGCTTTGTAATATTGACAAAGAAAATGAAAGTTACTGTAACAGCCCGGCCCAACATGCTGTATATTGTCCATTTTAGGCCTTATTGCCCTCACGGTTTTGTTTCTGGTGACGCGAGCCCACTTCTAAGCCTGACGCCCCAAAACGCGTACAACATATTAGCAACCAGCACTACTAATAAGGCCAGCTACCAAACCCTCACCCGTTGATGTGGGATATTACAATCCCCCCCCTTAAGGAGCCCGACGACCTCGTCGGCACAATCAGACAGCCAGTGAGGTTGGCTCTGATATCAAATGTAACAGTCCGGCCCGACATGCTGTATATTATCTGCTTTGGGCCTTACCGCCCTCACGGTTTTGTTCCTGGTGATGCGAGCCCACTTCTGAGCCTGACACCTTAAAACGCGTACAACATGTTAGCAACCAGCACTACTAATAAGACCAACTACCAAACCCTCACCCGTCGATATAGGATATTACAATTACACTTATACATCCTAGTGGTTCAATGTTTGCCGCACTAGACTTGAAATCTTTGAGAGATTAACTCTTGATAATGATGTGGTAGAGGATGAGACTACTCTGACAGATGTAGGAGTTGGATCAACTCGTGTTATTGAGGAGCCCAAATCTTCTAGTAGACAACATAAACATAATTATATTAGTCATGTTTATATATTTTGAGATTTTAATTACTTGAATGTTGTATTATTAAGTATTTTAGATTCATTTTGCATGTATGTATGTTTTTTCATTTTTGCATTTGTAGGGCTACATGTGATAATAAAATGTAAAAATATGTTGAGTTTGATTATTGTAGATTTTTACGGGTTTTTTTAAAAGAGAAAAAATTTGAAGTGTAGTTTCTATATAGACGAAACTTTGTCCAAATTTTGTTAAAATTATAAAATCATTAACTTTCTAAAATCATTAACTAAATTAAATGTCAAATTAACAAAGTAAATAATAAATCTCATAAAAAAACAATTTTTTTTTTGCTAGATTTAGATGTTGGGGAAATTTGTTGCTAGGAGGGGCAGTAGCCTCATTATCAATCAGCTAGCTTAATCGGTCGGCAAATTGATTTAGTTGTTTAAATCGGTTGACCGGTTCATATTAAAACTATAATTTTTTATGAATCTTTTCCAAATATATTTTATGCGTTAAAAAATATATTTTTGTCTAACTTGTAGATTAAAAAACATACTACAATTAAAATCTTTAAAATTTACCATTCACATAAAAGTTTACTTCTGTTTTTCAATATTAACCAGCCTGCTGGTGAAATTGATTAATGTAAAACAATCAACTAATTTGTAAGAAAATTTGATTAAATATCATGGTTGTGAACCGCCGTAAAAATATGCTATTTTGTCCATAAAAAAAAAGTTGTTTTGCTATTGTGTTATTTCGTCATCAATTTGTATTTTTGCATGCTAATGGACTAATTTGTCCCTATAAAAAGTGAGCATATGACCTTTTAATCATTGTACGGTACAAAGCAGCCAGTTGTTTTGCTTGGAATGTTGTTCAGGACGTAGTACACTTATAAGATCATCTCCATAATAATGAAACAGAACACGAGGGATCTTTTTTCAGCAGTTAATCCTTTCTGAATTGGAAAAAATATGGGGTTGTGGTGCGCGCGTGAAAGGTTAAATTGTAAGGTCTGGTTGTGGCTTTAGCTTGGTGTTGGACCACCTAACTCAGAGCCCTCTGTGCAAGTTAAGGGTAGAGAATAAAACAGGGAAAGAGTGATAATCGACATAAAATCTCAACAGGTGCAGAATCCTACCAGGGATTTCCACTATGTTGTTCTCTATTTCTCTATTGGAATTTATCTTTTAAGGTTCTAACTCAATTTAATTCTAACTTGGAGTTGGTCCAATGGTTCAAAACGCTTGTTTGCATCATCAAGATAGTCATGTTTAGAGTCGTGAAACTGTAGTTTTATTTGGTTGCAACTCTACATTTAGCACTACCCGCTGAGATATTCCAACCTTTAGCTCGCCTGAAATAATTGGGTGATGTATCATACCATAAGTTCGAGATAGCCTATCTATACTCATTTTATGTATCAAAAAACAATCAATATAATTACCCTTTGGTTCAACAACATAAGAAAGTTCCTAGCGAACTAAACCACGTGAATTTTGATGGAACTAAGTTTATTGGCAAAATACGAGAGGATTAGCTCCACTTGTTTTGGTAATTAGTGATGTTTGTTCTATTAGTGTATGAATTGACAATGGTTAGAACTTAATTATATGTTAGATGTTATATTTTCTATCATATGATGTGTATTATAGAGATAGACAAGGACTTAATTGTGTTGTTAATTAATCATTGAAGATACTGATTCTCCTACGTTGTTGCTCCGCTTCAATATTTTGTGGTTCCGAAGGAGACAAATCATTAAAAATTCTACTGCATTTGCTAGATTTCTTTGCAACTAGCCCTACCCCACCCCATCACCCCCTTCACCTCCGCCTATAAAGAGCAGGCATTGCCACCTCTATTGCACATATCATCCTCTTGACTTGCAATCTCTTCTCTTTTAAACTCCCTTTAATCACCCTTTTCATCATCTCTTGCCCTTGCAGCCAGCCTCTCCATAACCTACACCAAAACATCATTCAAACAAATGGCATCAAGCTCCGTGTCCTCTCGCGGTTCGGGCTCGTGGACTGCTCAGCAGAACAAAGCCTTTGAAAGGGCTTTGGCTGTTTATGACAGGGACACACCCGACCGTTGGCATAATGTAGCCAGGGCAGTTGATGGAAAAACTGCTGAAGAAGTGAAAAGGCATTACGAACTCCTCGTGGAGGATGTCAAGCATATTGAGTCAGGCCGAGTTCCCTTCCCTAATTACAGGACTACCGGGGCAAATGGCCACTCAAAGACTGGTGAGGAAAAGATGTATATATATAGCAGTTTATAAAGCCAAAGTAAAATCACAACAACAAATGCATATTTAGCTACTCAAAGACTTTATAGCTAACCATGTCATGCCACGATTAAGGTACCTGAATCTAATGAAGTGAACTGTCATGGAGTCACTACTGCTTTCTAACTCTCTAACTTTACATGGATTCTCTAACTCTTTATTAGTGCTTTACACTTCTAGAAGGGATTGCTCAACAGTATTAATATTCTTTTAGGAGTAATTTTTCTTGCTTTTTGAGAGCCAAAACCACCTATATATATATTGATTTTCAAATGTAAAAAACTGTGCATCTACAATCCAAACCAAAATCACGGTTCCATCGACAGGAATAAAAGTTTATGGAGACTGACCTTAAATGGTTAAAATTACATGCAGAAAGTATATTCCTATCAGAGAATAATAAGATATTGTAGGAAATTATTTGCAAATTAACTCTCAAATTATATTTTTTTGAGACCCCACAAGCACTTTTCACGTGGCTTCGATGGAGTGATTTTGACAACTAAATTATGAATTTAACAAGCAAAATATATATATATATATATATAGCTTTCAAACTTAAAAGCTTACAGTTCAGTAGTTCAGTGGTATTTCTCTTTCACGAGTTTGAGCCACGGCAAAACATAATTTCTGGACAACAACATAAACTTAATGACCCCCCACAAAGATAAATAAATAAATAAATAGTAACAATAACCATATATTAATTAGAATTATCGATCACAAGAGAGGACTAAATGTGCTGATCTTTTTGTTTTGACATGCAGGATGAAAAACATGAAGCTCCAGTGAGCTATAGCTCTACGAACTTCATGTTTCCGCAGCAATATAGATTCACTGCTATCTGCTCCTCCTATTACTATGCTCCACTCATGAGCTAGCTCTAGCTGTCACAGGTTAAATAATTTCAAAAGAGCACTGATTTTGATTGAAGAATCAAAACCAGTGATTCTACCCTTTATTTTATTATTCTAGTTGTCATCTATTTTAAATTATTATCGTGCTGCTAATATAAGCACTTAATAAATGTATCAAGGAAGAAGGTATCTTGAATCTTTTGATGATTCTAATCCCTTCCTCATCATGTTCCTAAGTTTCTAAGCAATGAAATATATTATTATTTTATGTTTTTTAACCTTTATGATCAGTGCTTGCATTTACTCTTCCAGTAGTATAATGCAACATGAAGTTACTATATCGACGAAAAATATGTCGAGATCTAAACTATATACAGTATATAATGGTCCTACCGCCTCTAGTTTTTGAATAATTGGAGGACAGAATACAAACCAACCAATAAATTAAAGATAATACATATGGGAATAGAGAGGGTTGCGTGTGTTAAAGCAAATAGAGAGGAGGGTAGCGAATGAATAGGCGGTATTCGGGAATATTAATTATTTATTTTAAAAATTCCTGTGCATATATATTTAATATTTCCTAATTCTTTGTGATTAAACAAAATATTTTTTATTTTCAAAAAACTATATATAGATACATGGAGAGACAGATCAAAGGCATTAGAAATTGAAAGGACCAGTAAATGAAAAGAGAGTAATGCTAGCTTTGTGGAATATGCTTTGATCTTTCATGAGATTACTTTCCAAACAATCTCATTTACATTGATGAAAGAGTCCTGCGCTATGATCCCATAAATGCAACCATATCCACGGCATGGCATGTTCCTTTAGGGTTAGCTAGCTAGGCTAGGCATCCAATGTTGGCTCAGATACTTAATCAAATAAAGAACAGGAAGAAATGATCATAAGTTGTTGTAAAGAATCCCATGTAACCTTCTTACCGACAAATTATTTTAGGGTAACAACCTTAATGGTTCATTAAACTCTGAATCTTTCCAGTAATTATATACAATATCATTTATTATTAATCATTGGGAAAGGTTCTTAAAATCCAGTGTAAAATTATGTAGAAATTAAAAAATAATAAAATTGAACTAAAATAATATAAAATCAGGTAAAATCATGATTTTACTATCACTTTTACAATTTTACAATAATTTTAAATTTTAAATTCTTATTTTTTTCATTGTGTACCCTTATGTTTATTCACTAACACATGAGCCTTTCAAACGCTTGTATTCATGGATTGTTTCTTCAATTAATAATGCAAGCACGAAGGAAACATAGTCTTACTTAAACCCTTCCTAACAAATAAAAAATTATATATTATGAGATAGAACTTTTAAAAAAATTATTCTATAGGGATATTTTTACAGATAAGAGTGACAAACCATACTCTGAAATCTAATTTATGCATCATGTGTTTATGCCTAAATATCATATTTTTTTAAACAAGTTTACAAAATTATGATTTCTTTATTGAAAATCTCATAACTTGTCTAAAATATGATTTAATAAGAAATCAGATTTCAAAATTAAAAAAAGTCTTATTTTGAATTCTTTGATTCATTCATTTTACTTCATACAAAGTTTACAATTCCTTATTAATTCACTTGTTAGAGATTTATGGTGTGTAACAAATAATATCTAAAACTTATGAAAATATAATAATATTTAAAAGAAAACATAACAATAT
>Ga0325410_1002328_pt1 | contig 21265 bp, 18 predicted proteins | sample PopdelMetagenome_16_FD_206182 | JGI IMG/M metagenome (GOLD analysis project Ga0325410, IMG submission 206182) | Populus deltoides microbial communities from Bellville, Georgia, United States - Xylem-PdIQD-R3 | ecosystem: Host-associated > Plants > Phyllosphere > Stem > Wood/Secondary xylem... | reverse complement strand
AGCTCATCTGACTCGACATCTCCTCCCATTTCCCTTAAAGACGATAATGAAGATGACTGCTTTGGCATTCTGCCACCTATCAAGAGACATTAAAAAAAAGAGTATTTTAGGCTTTTAACGCTCATCTATTTCGATCCCATATCTTTTCGACTCCACTGTTTTGAGTCCCTTTGTTTCAGGCCCATTTTGTTTTAGGCCTTTTTCAACAAAAAATTACCTAATGCTACAAACAGATCAATCAAGTGTTGGTGACAAGAAGACAAGAAACGAAAATCCCACAAGAAACATGGGCAATTTCTATTTTTTCATCACCTAATCATGGCAGGCAATACCATATGGGTTCTGGAGGAATCTCTAGGCTTTCCAAAAAGCAATACCACATGGATTCTAAAGGAATCTCCAAGCTTTTCAAAAGACATTTTAGGCCTCTTCCACGTCAACTCGTCTATAAAAGGGGACTCCTAAATCCTTAGAGGGTAGACTATCATTTTTCCCTTTAGAAGATTTTATTCTGTAACCAATATCTCCTGTATTGATTTACATTACAAATTTAAGTAAGATTCTATTTTCATTATTTACATTCTTGTTATATTTTATAGTTCTGTACATTTAAGTATGCTTTGTGTTTGATCAAGGATCCTGACATTGTTGGTCTTGCCTTTTTCATTCGCATCATAAATCTGTTTATATTTGTTTATTGTTATTTCTGTGTTCTTTTCACAAAATCAGTATATCGGCTAGAAACCTGTGACCCGATCTAAAAGATCATTCTCAGGTATAACAATGTCACGTACTGTTTATTTAATAATACTATTTTAATCCTTCCTTAAATTGGTTGATTTTACTTGTTTTTTTTTTTAAATTGACATCTCCTTAAACTTTATGAGGATCAACTCAACATCATGACTACATATGCCATTAACCTGTTGTAGGTGTCAAATGAAGCAATTACAAGGATTGGGGCAAAGAAGCATAAGGAAATAATGAATAGGCTTATTGAGCATTTTTGGTCCTAGATGGACTTAGGAGAGCAAGCGACATCTATAAGGCAGCATGCAATGAAAATCCAAGTGCAAAAAGAGTCTAATCCATGTGCAACATGGTCCTGATGTGTCCAGGTCCTATGGCAACTTTTTTTTTTTGTAAGATTTCATAATATTATAAGTATTAAAAGTCAGCAATCATTTTCCTTTATGTGGAAGGTAAATTCAGCCAAATAAAATCTTTAATGAGAGAGATTCTTAGCATTCAAAATAATAAGTTTCCTAGTCCCTTAAGAAAATTAAGAGGCGACAAATTTATTTCCTAAGACTTTCTCAAATATATGATAGTAGACTAAGTTACTTATCTAAGAAAAATCATAAAGTGATTATATTGTTCATTAATGTCTATCAATTTCTAACATCTAGCCCATTTAACAAAAAGGTAATTGTATGAAGTACATATAACTTTATGTAATTGATAGGTTAAGTTTTATGGGTATAAGTACTCGAATAGAAAAATAAAATTAGTCAGAGCACATGCTTGGAAAAAAATTATAAAATGAAAAAACTTTATATGTCAATATTTTTTTAAAATAATATTAATCTGGATCCAGTTGAGCGAGAGTTAATTATCACTTCAGTATTTTAGTAACAAATTAATAAAAATAAGTGATGTATTAAAGTTATTAGAATAAAAAAATACAAAAACTTTATACATCATCATCTTAGATATAATTTTAAGAGATGCATAAAAAAATATGTGGATGTATGAGAGAGACGTTTGAGTAGAGATATATATTTATCTTTCAAGTCTTAACATCTTATTATAAAGCTTACACTTTGATTCATTTAGAGCAAATTTTCAAATTGAAAAAACTAGTTCCAAGAAAAAAAAATTAGCTTTGTGTTACATAAGATTTAAGGTCTTATTGTTATAAGTTTTAGAACTTTCAGTAATTGAAATGTATTAGCTTACAAACACCAGCAAGGACCCATTACATATTTTAAATAGGTCAATGACTTGGTTCAAGACAAAGGTATTGAAGGTTTCAACCAAGTCAGATTTGAAGGGTCCATTGGAGTATTAAGATGAGGTGATGTGCCATGAATGATTCGAAAATCGGCAACAATAAATCTGACAAAAATGGATGTCAAGGCAATTTGACTTGTCAAGGCAATTTGTAGTTGCTTCGCTCTCGCTCTTGTCATTGGACCATCTGAATCCTCTTGCATATTAGATTTAGTTTTGGACTTCCTATTATACAAGGGAGCATTAATTATTTCCTTTAAGTATAAGGATTTATTATTTTTTTTATTTCCTTGTCAGGTGAGGAGAAAACACAACAAAGAAAATAAAAGAATCCAAGCTGACTTAAAAAATAAATTGGCAACAAAGCTTCCTAATTATGCAAGGAGATTATTCCAGCAACTTTAATTGTGTTTCCTAGTATTAGAAGGATCCTAAGAGACAACATAAGAAGGGAATTAATACCAGCAATTACTTTCCTTTCAAAGGAAGAAAAACACACAAGTTTGAGATCAGAATCCTACTACAACTTGGAAACAATATGGTCAACCTTTCCTTTAGTTTCTAAAATTAATGGGTTGCATGGAAATCTATAAATAAATCTTAAATTAGTTCTATAAATGTTTTTCTTTCCTTCTTTTCTTCTTATGGCAGAACAAGGATTTAATATTATGAGCTTTATTTTTATTTTGTTAGCTATAACGTAAGGCTTGTTTGGACTTAATTAATATTTTATTTTCAGCTAGGATTCAAGGCTTGTTTGGACTTAATTAATACTTTGTTTTCAGGTAAGATTCAAGGCTTGTTTGGACCTTATTTTGTTAGCTACAATGCAGGGCTTGTTTATACTTAATTACTACTTTGTTTTTAGCTAGGATCCAAGGCTTGTTTGGATCAAGTTATGGGCTTCTTAGTTTAGGGTTTTTGGGTCAATATTATCAATGGGTCAAATCAATCCACTAAGGTATATCCATTATGGTTAATTTTTTTCAAGAACTATTTAAACAGATGTAACCTAAATTTCAGCAACCATTGATGAATAATACTTTTGAATTTTTTAATTTTAATGTGTGAGAGTGCTTCTTGTATTCTTCAGTTCCTGAACGAATTAAATCTGACTTATTAAAGATTAACTATCTTCGTTGCATCATGCAACTTCATTCCAATAATGTTGGCATTGGGGAAGGTTTTCATTGTGTCACACTCCTATCAGATCTATTTCGGCTTCTGGGATCAAATCTCAATATTGATTGTGGGTTGTGTGGCCACAAGGTTCGCATCAAACCTAGGCTCTGAAACGAGGTCATATCTTTTTGTTATTTTTGTTTTCTTAGTATTCCTTTAAGTTTTTCAGTGTTTGCATCGTTCATCTTGTTATAGAAAAGATAATATTTCATCTTATAACTGTCTCTAATCATATATCAATAGCATAAAAAAAACATAAGAAATTTGAAGGTTGATTTAATTTTGCCATAGAAACACAACTCTTAGTGAACAATATGCAAACCACCTTAGAATCAACTAAAACTTCATATGAATTTACATTGCTACTCTCGAACTCGTAATCGTAGTTTTGTTTAGCCCCCGAGATCTCTTTTTGTTTTTTCTTATTTCTTCTCTCTTCTCTCTTCTCAAATTATGAGGAAAGAGGAGAGTGAGAGAAATAATAATAAAAAAAGACCTCAAAGACACATCGAAGCTTTGATGACAACACCACTGGTACCATAATAAAAATCTTGATGAGACGAACTTAACAATGCCAAAGAAGATCACTAATGATTGTGGGTTGCGTGACCACAAGATTCACATCAGACCTAAGCTCTAAAATGAGGTCGTATCCTTTTGTTATTTTTATTTTCTTAGTGTTCCCTTAAGTTTTTTAGTGTTTGCATCGTTCATCGTTGTGTCTGCGGCATGTAAGCAAACAGAAAATTTAATATTTCATCTTGTTACTATCTCTAATCATATATCATTATCATAAAAAAAATTAAACAAAATTTGAAGGTTGATTCAATTTTGCCACAGAGACACAACTCTTACTGAACCATATGCAAACCACCTCAGAATAAACTGAAACTTCATATTCTGTCTAGTGGGGATGAGTTTACACTATATATTAAATTTGAGATTATTTTAATATCTTTTGCTTGAGTTTTTAATTTGATGTTCACTTCTACCACGAACTAATCATACAAGGGGTTTGGATAGCTAGACATAAGATAACAAACTATGAACATATATTTGTTGTTTGTTTGGTATCAGAATACTAAATATGGAATTTGAGATCAACCTTCAAATATTGATCCAAATAAGTAATACTAACTCAAAGACTAAGAAGAAAATAATAAAAATAATACAAATCCAAAAATTATCATCCTAAATATGCTAGAAATAGATTTGTCACCATTAAGAAGTCCCAAATAGACTAGAAAATCTAATCTGAAGGTAGAATTTATTCTGAAGTCTACTTTCCTTTTTGTAGCTAGGATGAATAAGGAATCCTTGTAAGAAAATGATTCTGAACATTTATGAATCCTTGCCACACATGGAAACAATGTTGCAGCCCATTAAAGATCTTTGGAGAATTAGGAGATTCCCAAAATAAGCTGCTACATCTTTTAGGAAAAGAATCCTAGCCAAATAGGAAGTCCACAAGTCAAAAGGAAGTAAATAACAAAATTCGTACAACCTCTGTCGTCTCGTGTTTCGATGCCTTACCGAACTCTGATTGACCTGAAATTTTAAAACAAGGTAGGACAATATGCTAGGAGACTCCACATAAACTTTCAGCTTGATCCAACGATCAAATTGACAATTATGACTGTTGCCATAAAACTGGATAGGTGTACTTTTTACGTCAAAATCTGAATTTGACCCTTGTCTGGATCGTATCCCTAGCCCCCTCCCCCCTCTTTTTTTAGAAGACACATATGATCCCATGCCACATTAGCCCCAGTAGTTCTCATATTTGAACCTGAACAAAGAAAGGATCTAATAATTTGCTCAACATTTTTAATTACTTGCCCAAGTAAAAGGAAGAGAGATACCCAATAGACCTGAATGGAAAGTAAACCTGAGTTAATAAGTTGTACTTGTCCTGCGTATAAGAGTGTTTTACAAGTCTAATGTCGAACTTTAAAGGTGATTCAATCCATGAGGCCATACAATAAACAACCTTAAGCCTTAATGAGAGAGGACGCACTCGCAAATACTTCACAGGAAGCTCCCCCTCTCTAAACACAAGAATACGAATAATCTAATCTCTCTCGACATCTAACAGACTACTCAAGAAGATGTCACTTTTGTTTGGATTTTGATATGGACATGACAGTGCTTAAAACTACGTGAGAACATTTCTGACATATGATAGTTTACTTCCCCTCTGCTGAAAATCGTCAAATCATATGCAAAACAAAGATGGGAAATTTTGTTCTTATTGCATTTGCAGTTGGACTTGAAGTTTTTATTGTCACACATTTTGCGGAACAGCCCCAAAAGGATTTCCATACGTAGGACAAACAATATGGAGATAATGTCTCACCTTGTATCAGCCCCCCTTGAAGCAACTTGCAAGCTCACTGTTAATGATGTGAACCTCGTGATCACGTGGTCACACAACCCACACGCAAAGACACCAAATTCCTAGAAAGCAAGTAAATCAGGTTTGAGAGGAGTGTGACACTAAGATAACTTGTACCTAGACACCAGCACTAGTGGAAATGAAAACCCCCACCCAAGGAATATTAATTCGTGAAGGAGAAGTATAAGGATGACGCCACGAAGTCAGTTGTTCTTTGATAAGTCGTTTTAGTTCTTTAGAGAACCAAGAAAGGGAGAATATCTCACCACTCACACACAAATTTATGGCATAAGATGTTTATTAATCTGAAAATTTCATAGTTTACATGTCTGATTATGGCTTTATTTATACGGACTTTAAACTAAAATAAACCCTAATGGAGCCCCTTATGTAGACTTATATGAGGCCCACTTACAATTGACCAAAACAAGTGATAATAAACTAAAGACGAAGAAGAAAATAATAAAAATATGAAATTACTATCCTAGATATGCTAGAATCAGATTTTCCAACCCTAAAAAGTCCCAAATAGATTAGGAAATTTGATCTGAATGTGAAATTAATTTTAAAGTCTTCTTCCCTTGTTTTGCATGGACAATTAATGAAGAAAATCTCTCTTTTTTATATCTGCCAATTTAGTTTCCATTCTAGAAACTAAAATGTCATTAAATACCACCATCTATTTTTTCCTTATGTAGCTAGGATGAATAAGGAATCCTTCTAAGAAAAGGATTCTGAAAAATTAATGAGTCCTCGCCACACTTGAAAACTATGTTGCAGCCCATTAAAGATCATTGTAAAACTAGGAAATTCCAAAACAAGCAGCCACATCCTTATAGGAAAATGATCCTTTCTAAATAGAAAGTCCACAATGATACGATCCAGAAAAGGTCAAATTCAGATTTTGATGTAAAAAGTGCATCTATCAAGTTTTACGGCAACAGTCATAATTCTCTATCCGACCGTTGGATCGGGCTGAAATTTTACGTGGAGTCTCCTGACATGTTTTCCTACATCGGAGTTCGGGAAGGCATCTCAATACGGGTCAACAGAGGCTGTATGAATTTTGTTATTTACTTCCTTTTGACTTGTGGACTTCCTATTTGGTTAGGATTCTTTTCCTAAAAAGATGTGGTAGCTTATTTTGGGAATCAACTAATTCTCCAAAGATCATAATTATTTCAGAATCCTTTTCTTACAAGGATTCCTTATTCATCCTAGCTACAAAAAAGAAAGAAGACTTCAGATAAATTCTACCTTCAGATCAAATTTCCTAGTCTATTTGGGACTTATAAAGGGCAACAAGTCTGATCCTATTATATTTAGTATATTAAATTCGGATTTATTATTGTTATTATTATTTTCTTCTTAGTTTAGGGTTTATTTATATTATTTGGGTTTAATTGTAAGTGGATTATAAGTCCATATAAGGGGTTTATTAGGGTTTATTTTAGTTTGGAATCACTATTAAAAAAGAGCATAACTAGACATGTAAGGTTAGACAATTCAGATTAATAAAATTTCTTGTTTGACGCACTTTGTGTGTGTGTGTTGGTGAGATAATCTCCCTTCCATGGTTCTCTAAAGAACTGAAAAACGACTTATCAAAGAACAATTGTCTTTATGGCATCAACCTTATACTTCTCGTTTGCGAATCAATATTTGTTGGGTGGGGTCTCCGTTTCCAATAGTGCTAGTGCTTAGGTACAAGTTATCTTTGTGTCACCCTCCTATCAAACCTAATTTCTTTAGCTTTCCGGGAATTGGTGTCTTTGCGTGATCATGTGATCACAAGATCTGCATCACACAAAACAAAAGAAAGTAAATAACAAAATTCATACAACCTGTTCTGACCTATGTTGCAAGTCCTTCCTAATCTTCGATTCACTTGAAAGTTTATCCCAACATAACCTTTGGAATCTTCTGGTAAAGTTTCAGCACGATCCAACAGTTGGATTTGGAGTTATGCTCAATAGTGTAAAACTAAATAGTATGAAATTTTACGCAAAAGTCTGAATCTGACCTTACTTGGATCGTATCAATTGACGTTCATAGGGAAATTAGCATGATGTAACACAAACAATGATCCAATCAATGACTATTTTAAGGAATCTCGTTTTTGTTAAAGCAACATCAATGAAATCCCATTGAACCGAATCATAAGCCTTCATCAGATCTATTTTCATAGCACAACATGCAAGCCCTTTATTTTTGTGATAACCTTTCATTAATTCCCAGGACAAAAGAATTTTTTCGCTGATTCTCCGTCCAAAGATAAAAGCGGCCTCATATGGGCCTCATAAGAATGGCAAAACAACTTTAATTCTACTAGCTAGAATCTTAGTGATGTTTTTGTTAATTGTATTGCAGTAAGATATAGGACTAAAAATTATCAATCTCGTAGGATTAGCAACTTTAGGAATAAGGGGAATGGTTGCATTCATTTCCTTAAGAATTTTACGAGTCTGGAAGAAAGAGTTAACAACGTTGATTGATCCAAACAAGTCTTGGATCCTAGCTAAAAATAAAGTTGTAATCAAGCCCAAACATGAATGAAAATAATAAAAATAACTGATTTATTATTAAATATCACCAGCTCTTCTTTCCTTGTGTACTAGGATGGATAAGGAATCCTTATAAGAAAAGGATTTTGCAACATTAATGAATCCTTCCCACACTTGGAGATTATATTGCAGTTCATTAAAGATCCTTGTGAAACTAGAAAATTCCCAAAACAAGCTCCCACATCCTTGTAGGAAAAGGATCCTTGCCAAATAGGAAGTCCACACGTCAAAAGGAAGTAAATAACATAATTTTTAAAGCCTGTTATGACCTATATTGCAAGTCCTTCCCAGAACATGGATTCACCTAAACATTTATCCCAACATAGGCAAATACCTCTGCAAACTTCCAGTTAATTTTCAGCTCAATCTAACGGTTGGATTTGGAGTTGTGTTCAAATAGCGTAAAACTTGACGGTAAAACATTTTATGCCAAAATCTGAATCTGACCTTGCTTTAATCGTATCACAAGGTTGAACCATATCAAAGTCTCTCCTCTCGTCTCACCCTTTTTTAGTTTTTATGGAATTGAAATCAAACCAAATAGAACCAACTCAGCAATAATCCAAATAGATTATTAGGAGGACTCAAGAAGCAATAATAACACAGAAAATAAGCAAAAACAAAATAGCAATGATAGTCTCGCGAGTAGCAAGTGAATCTATCTGAATTATGAACCAGACTAAATGCTTGAATGAAAACATGAATAAAGTATGCAATATGATGAAACAACACCCAAATATCTTAGATATGTTGTAAATATACTACAAGAAATGAAAACAACAAAAACAATATGAGTTTCAAGAGTTGACGTAAAAATATACACGATTACGACAAGTCAAGTCCGAATCTGGAACCTAAGGGCAATGATGTCCAACTGAACTAACATTTGAGATATATTGCGCTTTCAACCCAAATAGACAGAATATAAAATTTCAGCAGTCTACGATAAGGTTTGATATGCTGACGCAAAAAACATTATGAATCGGACTTGATCATACTCGAATTTAAAATCCTAAGCAAACAATATCCAATTTGAGCTAATTCAAAGTTATTTTGATCCAATTTCCCCTTATTTAGTTTTTAGAATGACTTTCTATTTCATTCTTTTTTAATAATATGCCGCAAACATAAAACAACAAATGGCTAAAGGAAGCCACAAAGCAGACACCTCGACTTAACTAGACTTGTTAGGATACCAATACAACAAGCTAAATATCAATTTAAGAGTCTATGCCGCAAATTCAAGGAGAAGAAGAAATTGGACAATAAGAAATTTTGTTTTGTGGAATCAACAAGAAGCGAAAATTTCATAAAGATATATAACCTCATTAATGGAGCGAAGCTCTGATACCAAATGATGCGAACCTTGTGATCATGTGGTCATGCAACCTACACACAAAGACACCAAATTCCTGGAAAGCCAAGTAAATCAGGTATGATAGGAGTGTGACACCAAAATAACTTGTACCTCGGCACCAGCACTATTGAAAACGAAAACCCCCTCCCAACGAATATTAATTTGTGAACGAGAAGTATAAGGATGACACCATGACATCAGTAGTTCTTTGATAAATCGTTTCAGTTCTTTAGAGAACCAAGGGAGAATATATCACCACTCACATAACAAAATTACAGCACAAGATGTTTATTAGTCTGAAAATTCAGTAGCCCCCCACATGTCTGGTGATGCGAACCTCGTGATCGTCACGCAACCCACACGCAAAGACACCAATTCCCAGAAAGCCAAGTAAATCAAGTTTGATAGGAGTGTGACACAAAGATAACTTTTACCTAGGCACTAGCTGATGAGAACCTCGTGATCACGTGGTCACGCAACCCACATGCAAAGACACCAATTCCTGGAAAGCCAAGTAAATCAGGTTTGATAGGAGTGTGACACAAAGATAACTTGTACCTAGGCACCAGCACTATTGGAAACGGAGACCCCCACCCAACGAATATTGATTCGTGAACGAGAAGTATAAGGATGACGCCACGAAGACAGTTGTTCTTCAATAAGTCATTTTTCAGTTCTTTAGAGAACCATGAAAGGGAGATTATCTCACCAACACAAACATACAAAGTGCGGCAAAGAAGTTTTATTAATCTGAATTGTTTAACCTTACATGTCTGGTTGTGCCCTTATTTATAGTGACTCCAAACTAAAATAAACCTTAATGGACCTCTTATGTGGACTTATACGATGCCCACTTACAATTAAATCTAAATAATATAAATAAACCCTAAGCTAAGAAGAAAATAATAATAACAATAATAAATCCAAATTTAATATCCTAAATATATTAGGATCAGATTTGTTGCCCTTTAGAAGTCCCATATAAGCTAGGAGAATCAAATCTGAAGGTAGTATTAATTCTGAAATCTTCTTTTTTTTTTTTGTAACCAGGATGAATATGGAATCCTTGTAAGAAAAGGATTCTTAAACATTTATGAATCCCTGCCACACTTGAAAACTATGTTGCAGCCCATTAAAGATCTTTGTAGAAATAGGAGATTTCCAAAATAAGCCGCCGCATCCTTTTAGGAAAAGAATCCTAGCCAAATAGGAAGTCCATAAGTAAAAACAAAGTAAATAACAAAATTCATACAGCTTTCGTTGACCCGTGTTTCGATGCCTTTCGAACTCCGATTGATCTGAAATTTTAACCCAAGGTAGGGCAACATGTTAGGAGACTTCACGTACACATTCAGCTCAATCCAACGGTCGGATTGAGAATTGTGATTATTGCCGTAAAACTAGATAGTTGCACATTTTACTTTAGAATCCGAATTTAACCTTTCCTGGATCGTATCATTCCCTCTCTCTTCAAGATGATTCATCCTTAGCCTATTTTTGAAGCTTTTGGAGTTCTTTTCTTGCCAACAATCGTTGCCAGCAACTTTAGATGAAAGTAGTAGCTGTTCTATTTTTTTTCTCCTCTCTTTCTGAAGCTTGCTGCGCATTGACTGCTACCGTTAACACATCAAGTTCTTGCTTCACCTCCCCTAGAATACGAGATAGACTATTGGATTCTTTTTTTTAGAACACTAATCTCTTTATTTCTCTCCATTTGATATCACCTCTCCTTTTGAATCCTCCTTTCCTTTTGCCATAACACCTCATCAAAGTACATGAAATCCCTTCGGTTTCTAGGCTGCCAAATACTTTCTGGATGGCCTATGATCTCATCCTTAAAATCACCATAACCATTATCATCAACGCCCTCCTCAAAATCCTCATAATTAGCCCACCTTGTCCTTTCAGCCCCACTACCATTGTTTGATTTCGGTTCAAACCCAACTTTTCTCACGTTTTGGGTACATGTTCCAGCCATCTTACCCTGTTTTGCCACCTTCTCAAGTTTGTCACACACATTCCCCATCCCAGAATTCATTCTTGCCATCATCTTCGTCATGGCTTGCATTTGGAATTTAAGTTCTACATCGAGAGGGGGTGGTGTCTTGTTTTGATTTGACATGATAGTACCTGCAAAAATTGGTTAGTGGTAAAACAAATCCTCACATCGCTCGTGTTTCGCTCAAACACTCTTAATATCCTCACACACTCACACCTCTTGTCTCACCTTCTTGCGGTTCTTGCAAAACTAAAACCAACACCAAATAAAACCAACTTGGCAGCGCAATCCAAATATATATATATATATATGACTCAAGAAGCCATAAAAACCAGAAAACAAGCAAAACGAAACTGCGATGATAGTCTCGCGAGTAGCAAGCGAGTCTATCCGAAATATGAACGAAACTGAAGACTCAAATAAAAACAGAAACAAAAATATGCAAAATGATGAAACAACACCCAAATATGTTGGATATAATGAAAATAAACAGCAAGAAACAAAAACAACAGAAAGAAAGTGAATTTTAAAAGTTGACGCAAAACAGACTTGTGTACGACGAGTTAAGCCCGAATCTGGAACCTAAAGTAAATGATGTCCAATTGAGTTAAAATTTAAGATATAGTGCAATATCAACCCAAATAGACAGAATATAAAGTTTGAGCAATTTATGATAAGGTTTGATATACTTACACAAAAACGTTATGAATCAGTATTTATAATTCTATAGACAGATTAATAAAACTTCTTGTTTGCTGCACTTTGTGTGTGTGTGTGTGTGTTGGTGAGATAATCTTTCTTCCATGGTTCTCTAAAGAACTGAAAAATGACTTATATAAGAACAACTATCTTCGTGGCATCATCCTTATACTTCTCGTTCGCGAATCAATATTCGTTGGGTGGGGGTTTCCATTTCCAATAGTGCTGGTGCCTAGGTATAAGTTATCTTTGTGTCACACTCCTATCAAACCTGATTTTCTTGGCTTTCCGGGAATTGGTGTCTTTGCATGACCACGTGATCATGAGGTTCGCATCACTCTCTCTTTATATTTTTGTAATGCTTAAGTTTTGCTTTCATTAATCTCTTGTTTATGCCTTTCATTTTCTTTATTATTTATATAATCATGTTTTCCTCTTGTTTATCTATGTTTCCTATTATTCATAATGTTCAGCTAAGTTTATTATGTCAAGGTGAAAAGGTTACATTAATGGTGTAAGAATAAGTATACTATAAACTCAACATGGACTTTAATGTTTGATACTAACTTGTTTTATATTTATTATCTTACTCACTCTTAATACCTTACTTGTTAAATGGTTAGTCTAGATTTGTGTTGAACAACCCTTGGTAAAACAAATACTTGGCACTTTCATAGCCCAACTGTATGGTATAACCGACACCTGTGATATGAAAGAAACTTGATTTATTGTTAACATAAGTTATCACCATGAATACCTGATAATATTTACAAGTATTGGCATTACTCAAATAAGATAATTAATGTAATCATGTTAACAATTTATAATCCGAGTGAAACCTCCTTTGTGTGTGGTTTTCAGTCAAGTAATAAAAAGAGTTTATACTATACTTATTTGAAATACCATTAGCGGATCCTCTAACCTTGACAATTATTTTATCTTCGTTTAAATTCTTATATCATTATCACATCTCAAAGCTCTCTTCAAATCTTTTCTTTTATTTATAATTCTATATAGTTCACCTCCTTGTGGTTCGACCCCGGTCTTGTCGGGTTATTTATTATTTCAGCACTCCTGCAAGGATAAGACATCAACTCTTTGATAGTGTTAAGTTTTTGATGCCGTTACCAAGGAGGTAAGTTCTTGTATAAATTATAATATTTATTTTATTTTCTCTTTTCACTTTTTATTTTATCTAACTTTTGTTTTGTTTTGTTTCTTCCTTTTATTCTCTTCCTACACACGCATGAGAGTTTGGTCACGTATATTAAGTGGTAGACTTTGTAGGGTATCCTCATCATTTTCAGAAAATATAGATGAAGAAGGTAATCAATTGCTTCATAATGTGAATAATAAGAATAATCGAGTTAGAACACTTAGAGACCACATGAATCCTACAATAACAAGTGTACCCTGATGTATAATTTTTCCTCCTGATGCATCTGACTTCAATTTTAAGCCAGGCATTATTCAACTTTTACCTTCTTTTCATGGCATAGATCTATACTTGCATTTAAGGGAATTTGAGGAGGTCTGTAACACCTATAATGACTACAAAATCTTTTTTCATTAAAAGATAAAACTAAAACATGGCTACAAAATCTTAGGTCAGGATCCATTCGTGCTTGGGATGAAATGCAACAATAATTTTTAAAGAAGTTTTTTCTTTCTCACAGAACAAACTCTTTCAAAAGACATTTTACCAATATTAGGATAGGTATCGAGACTTGTTTAATAACTTGCCCTCATCATGGTTTTGAAACATGGAGATTGGTTTCATATTTTTATGAAGGGTTAACACCTAAAGATAGACAAATGGTAGAATTGATGTGCAATGGAACTTTTAAAGATAAAGACCCTAATGAAGCAATGGAATACCTAGACTTGCTAGCTGAAAATGCTCAAAATTGGACATTACAGGCACTTCTGAGACACCACGTAAAACTCAACCTCATACATCTAATGGAGGAATGTACAACCTTAAGGAAGATCATGACCTCCAAGCCAAGTTTGTATCTTTAGCTAGAAAAGTTGAGGCACTTGAATTTAAAAAGAGTGGTCATTTAAAATTTGTTCAGGATATTGTTTGTCAAATCTGTGAAAACAATGAACACTCAACCAATGACTGTCCAACTTTACCTTCTTTCAAAGAATGCCTCCATGAATAAGCCCATGATTTAAACAGTTTTCAAAGGCCCAAGCACAAAAGTTGAGGCACTTGAATTTAAAAAGAGTGGTCATTTAAAATTTGTTCAGGATATTGTTTGTCAAATCTATGAAAACAATGAACACTCAACCAATGACTGTCCAACTTTACCTTCTTTCAAAGAATGCCTCCATAAATAATCCCATGCTTTAAACAGTTTTCAAAGGCCCAAGCACAAAAGTTGAGGCACTTGAATTTAAAAAGAGTGGTCATTTAAAATTTGTTCAGGATATTGTTTGTCAAATCTATGAAAACAATGAACACTCAACCAATGACTGTCCAACTTTACCTTCTTTCAAAGAATGCCTCCATGAATAATCCCATGCTTTAAACAGTTTCCAAAAGCCCAATCACAACCCATACTCGCAAACATACAACCCTGGTTGGAGAAATCACCTAAATTTCAGTTAGAAGAGTGATAACAATAATGCACAAACTTCACAGCCACCGTTTCAAGCACACCATAATTTCCAAAATTCCCATGGATATGCACCTCCTTATGCTCTGCCTCTTAGAAGAAATCTTGAGGAAATATTGCATGCATTCATTGAAAAGCAAGAGACAATCAACACTCAACTTGCTCAAACCATGACAGATTTTAAAAATACTCTTGCAAAGTTCATAGCTGCTCTTAGTTTTCAGGAGAAAGGTAAGTTTCCATCTCAACCACAGGAAAATCCAAAGAGGCAATACAATGCAAATGCACGTAGTTCCGGAAGCCAACACGTGGATCAAGTGAAATCAGTCATCACTTTTCACAATGATAAGGTTATTGAAAAACCCACTCTTGAACCTTGTGAGAAAGATGATGAGTGAATCTCTGAGGGTAAGGAAGGGGTTGAATCTAAACATTATTAAAAAAAAGACTGATTCCCCGCCAGCACTTCCATTTACTCATGCCATGACCAAACAAAAGAAAGTCAATCACAACTCTGAAATCTTTGAAACTTTCAAGTAGTTAAGGATAAATATACCTTTGTTGGATGCTATTAAACAAGTATCTTCTTATGCTAAATTTTTGAAAGATTTGTGCACTGTGAAGAGAAAACTGAATGTGAAAGGATTAATATACCTTAGCAAAATTTAATGGTATTCACGACCCCAAGATAAATCTAACCCAAGTTTGTTAAGATTTGAATCAACTTATCAAAATGGAAGACTTGCTCCAAGGCAACAGACTATAAACCAACTCGATCACAACGCCTACACCTGGAGATGAGCAAAGGAAGTATAAATTCACAACAAAGAATGGTCAATTCTTTGAAAAGTTGAAAGTTTAATCAAGAACCAAGATTGAGCAACCAAAAGTCGGCTACAATGCTGAAATATCATCAAAAGTCTGACCTAAAATTATTCCTAAAGAGTATTTAAACTCCAAGCCAAAACCCTAGTTTCCCTAATGAGTCTCACATAAACCCAATTTAAATAATAATTAACCCAAGCTAAAACTAGCGCAAACTAATTAAAATAAACAAAATAAACAAGTCTAAAACCCAAACAAATTGTCTCCTCTTAAAATAATTAAAGTTTGATAGTCCAACTAATTAAATAAGACTAGTTCGTTGTTTTCGCATTCTGTCTGGCAGCAGCAAGGCCCAACTTAAAATGGATGGTTATCTCTTGTCTTAATGAATTTGAAGGCATGCCATATACCATTGGAAAGGTATGGAAGTTTAGTTCCCAGCACAACTAGAATCACATCAAAATTCGATCTGTAGCTCAAGTTATGACCAAAATAGTAACGAAAGGTCAAACTGTCTGAATCTAGTCTTCTTCTCCCAATCCTTGTGTAATGGTCTTGGTTCCACCAACAAGCCCCTATTGAACATGAATCAGATTAATCAAGGCTTGCTTTTTATTATTACAAATCCTCTTAAAGTCCACCTAGCCCATGTATATTGAAGAAGTCCATTGAAAGCTTCTTTGAACTTCTTAGCTCTAAGCCTAGTAACTGGATCAACTGGAACCTCCAATAGATCCTTTGATGGTTGGATCACATCATCCCCTTGCTCTTTAAAAGGATTTGACCTGGAATCATCACCTACATCAAACGAAGAAAGATCAGAAACATTGAATGTAACACTAACACCATACTCACCTGGTGGATCCACTTTGTAAGCATTATCATTAATCCTTTCTATGATCTGATAAAGACCATCTCCTCGAGGCATCAACTTTGATCTTCTTTGTTCAGGAAACCTTTCCTTCCTTATATGCATCCAAACTCAATCACCTGGTTCAAATCTCACTAATTTTCGTCTGGCTTTGTTTGCATATTATTCATACTGCTTATCTATTTGTTTCCAAATTTTTGCATGAAGATCTTTTACCACCTGTGCTTTTTGATTACCATCAAGACTATCCCTTTCATCAACAGGCAAAGGAATCAAATCTAATGGTGTCAAAGGGTTAAAACCATAAACAATCTCAAATGGTGAATAATTAGTAGTAGAATGCATATTACGATTATATGCAAATTCAATGAATGACAATCTTTCTAATTTTTAAGATTCTTTTGAATGATAGCCCTTAACAATTGAATTAAAGTCGATTAACAACTTCAGTTTGGCCATTTGTTTGTGGATGACAAGTAGTAGAATATAAAAGTTTAGTTCCTAACTTACCCCACAAAACCTTCCAAAAGTAACTCAAAAACTTAACATCTCAATCGAATACAATGCTTTTAGGAAGACCATGTAGCCGAATCACCTCTCTAAAGAATAGGTCAGCTATATTTATTGCATCATCTGTTTTATGGTAAGCAATGAAATGTGCCATCTTAGAAAATCTATCCATAACAACAAATATAGAATCTTTCCCTTTCTTAGACCTAGGTAGACCTAAAATGAAATCCATAGAAATATCAACCCAAGGTTCCTTAGGAACAGTCAAAGGTGTGTATAGTCCATGAGGCAATTACCCTAGAATTAGCTTGTCTACATGTTATGCACGTATCACACATTCTTTGCACATCTCTTTTCATATTAGGCCAATAAAAGTGCTCATGCAGAATCTCTAAAGTTTTAGTAATTCCAAAATACCCCATTAAACTTCCCCCATGTGCTTCCCTCACAAGCAATTCACGTAAAGAACAATTAGGCACACATAACTTATTTTCCTTAAACAAAAATCCATCATGCCTAAAATATTTATCCTTGGCCGAAACCTTGCATGTGTCATATATAGCACCGAAATCATGATCATCAAGATACAATTCCTTAATATACTCAAATCATAGCAATTTAGTATGTCATACCTTCGCGACAAGGCATCAGTGACCACATTTTCCTGACCTTGCTTGTATTTAATCACATATGGAAAAGTTTTAATAAACTCAACCCACTTAGTATGTCTCCTACTTAACTTACCTTAACCCTTCAAATGTTTCAACGATTGGTGATCAATATATATGACAAACTCTCGGGGCACAAATAATGTTGCCAAGACTCCAAAGCCCGTACCATGAGTTTCTCACTAAAATAAGTGATGAGCTGTTTTTCTTGCATTAAAACAGCTTCAATACATATTCCTAAAGCATCACATTCAATCTCAAAAGCTTTATTAAAATTAGGTAAAGATAGTAAAGGTGTCGAAATCAACTTTGATTTTAACAAGCTAAAAGTATTTTCTTGTTCTTCTCCCCACTTGAAACCCACAGCTTTCTTAACAATTTCAGTCAATGGAGAGGCTATCATACTAATATCTTTAACAAATCTACTATAAAAACTAGCCAAACCATGAAAACTCCTAACTTCTGTTATGGATTTTGGTGTAGGCCATTCTTGAATAGCTTTAACCTTAGCCTCATCCATTTCTATACCTTTTACACTAACCACATATCTAAGAAAAACAATCCTATCCATGCAAAAGTCACACTTTTTCAAATTAGCATATAAGGACTCTTTTCTAAGCACATCAAGAACTTGTCTCAAACTACTTATATGCTCATCAATCTCCTTACTATAAATCAAGATATTATCAAAGTAAACGACTACAAACTTACCAATAAAAGCATGCAACACATTATTCATCAATCTCATAAAAGGACTAGGTGCATTAATAAGTCCAAATGGCATAACCAACCACTCATACAAACCATATTTAGTTTTAAAAGCAGTTTTCCATTCATCGCCTTCTTTCATCCTAATTTGATGATAACCACTTTTCAAATCAATTTTCAAAAACAATTTAGAACCATGTAATTCATCCAACATATCATCTAATCTAGGAATGTGATGTCGATACTTTACACTGATGTTATTGATAGCTCGACAATCCACACATATTCGCCAAGTTTTGTCCTTTTTTGGAATAAGAAGCACGGGAACTGCACAAGGACTCATGCTCTCTCGAATGTATCCTTTTGACATCAACTCCCCCACTTGCCTTTGAAGCTCTTTAGTCTCTTCAGGATTGCTCCTATAAGCCAGCCTATTTGGTATAGATGCTCCTGGAACAAAGTCAATTTGATGCTCAATACCTCTAATTGGCGGTAAACCACTAGGAATGTCATCTGGAAAGACATCCTCAAATTCCTGCAAAAAAAACTTTAAAAACACTAGGAACACAAGAATCTAAATCATCTGAGTTAAAGAATGCCTCCTTATACACAAGTAAAATCATAGGCAAGTCAGAAAGATAGGTATGTTTAAGATTATTAGATTTTGCAAAAAAGTTGTGTTTCCCCACTTTTTCTACACTCTTTTTTTCTCACCCTTTCTTTCTTCTCTCCACTCTCGGCCTTCTTTTCAATTTTTTGTTCTTGGCTGTGACCCTCCCCTAATGTCCTAAGGGCCGAAACTTTGTTCCCTTTTGTTTTTAACTCATGGCTCACTTTCTTTTCTTTACTCCTCACATCCTCACCATGTTGTTCAGCTTGTTTTTTCATTTTGGCTGAATCTTTTTGTTCCTACATTTTGGCCGAAACATGTTGCTCTTCCTCATAGCCCTTCTTTAATTGAATTTGATCTTCATACACTTGCTTTGGTGAGAGTGGGGCAAGTGTATAAATCCTTACATCCTTCTCTAATGAATACATGAAAAGTCAAGCGACTTTTCTATCAAATTGCTAAGTTAGCCTCCCTAGTAACAGATGAGTAGCATGTATAGGCACAACATCACATTTCATCCTTATATTTGCCTACTGAAAAAGAAATCATCACCTGTCTATTCACCCTAACAAAACCACATTCATTCAACCATTGAAGTTGATAAGGCCTCTCATGCTTTATGGTATTCAATCCCAACTTTCTAACCAAAGTAACACTAGCAATATTAGTACAACTACCACTATCAATGATCATAATACATACCTTATCGTTGATTAGGCATCTAGTATAGAAAATGTTCTCCCTTTGTTGTTCCACATCACCCTCCTTAGTCTGAACACGAAGTGACCTTCTAATCACCAAAACTTTATCACCAACAGCATACTCTAAATTACTAGCATCCTCAAGTGGGGGCATGTCATCACAATCAAACTCCTCACTAGTGGACACAATCTCTCCATTAACTCGACGATTTGCACATTCTGATGCATAATGTCCCAATCCCTAACACTTGAAACACTTTATGTCACGATTACGCTTCGGTTGAACTTCTCCCTTAAGTTTTTGATCATTAGTCGAAACCTGCTTCATGGAGGTAGGTTCGGCAACTTTAGAAGTCACCAAAGGCTTCGATGACGCACTACCCTCTCTCCTATAATTCATCTTCCAACCCGAAGAAGACCCCATATAAGCTCTAGATCATGTATTACCTTTCCTTTTTAGCTGTCCTTCAACCTTAATGGCTAAGTGTACTAACTCCTCCAAACCAACATATGATTGCAACTCCACAACATTAGTTATGTCTCTATTTAAGCCATTTAAAAACCTAGACATAGTAACTTCCTCATCTTCATTAACATTACCTCTAATCATAGCCACCTCTAATTCTTTCTGATATTCCTCCACACTCTTATTACCCTGTGTAATCATTTGTAAACAATTAAACAACTCCCGATAATAGTATTTAGGAACATACCTCTTCTTCATTATTGTCTTCAACTCCTCCCATGTCCTAACTGGTCTTTCTTTATTCCTTCTTCTTTCTACCACCAAACCATGGCATAATTAGTAAACTCCACTACAGCTAACTTAACCTTCTTTTCTTCAGAGTACCTATGGATGTCAAAAATCATCTCCACCTTTTTTTCCCAATCTAAATAAGCTTCTGGATCAGTTTTTCCCTTAAAGGCTAGGATTTTTAACTGAATACTACCCAAATTTCGGTTTATATCTCCCAAATCATCAAAATGACTCTATACTCAAAATCCCTATGTGGCCAAATATGTCCCTTCCTTGACCGATTTTCATACCTCTCTCCCCTATGTGTACGGAACCCACCACCACGGTTAAGATCATCCTCGGCTTCATCTGCAGAGTTTCCAGCAACACTCTCCTCCTTCCTAGCTTCTCTACCCCTTTTACTACGCCCATCATCAGACCTAGTCTCTAATTTTTCAATCCTAGTCATCAGCTCACCAAACATAAATTCCATGTTGTTGTATTCTTGAAAGCCCATCTTCTGGGATTTCACCCTTCTTCTTCTGTTTCATACTGTTATAAGACATTATTTTTTTTTAAACTTGCATGAAAATCGTTAGCAATAAAAATAACACCTCACATACTCGTGTATCAGAGAAATTTATAGGCTTTTCACTCGAATATGCTCCGTATGCCTTTTTCCACTCAAATTGCCTTTCTTTAGTTCTTGAAATCACTTACCAACAATTCAGAAAAAGCAACCAACTATGCAGCGAATTTATAAATTTGATATAGACTCCAGAAGTAAAAAATTACGAAACTAA
>Ga0325410_1002325_pt1 | contig 21273 bp, 14 predicted proteins | sample PopdelMetagenome_16_FD_206182 | JGI IMG/M metagenome (GOLD analysis project Ga0325410, IMG submission 206182) | Populus deltoides microbial communities from Bellville, Georgia, United States - Xylem-PdIQD-R3 | ecosystem: Host-associated > Plants > Phyllosphere > Stem > Wood/Secondary xylem... | reverse complement strand
AAAAAATAGAAAAAAACCGAGCCAAACCGGAAAGACCGAGCTAAAAAAACCGAGTCAAACTGATTTGAATCGGTTTTTGTTCTAAAAAATCAAACTGAACCAAAACCGGTCAGTATGAACCGGTTTTAGTTCAGTTTCGATTTGTTCTTTTAATTCAATTTAATTATTATTTTTTTAATAAAAACCAAATCAAACAAAAAAAAATAATCACCCCCATAAAACTTTTAAAAGGAAGCTGTCTCTTTTCCTGGCCTTCCTGTCTCCGTAGGGTAAAAATATGATTTTGGTGGGCAGTGGCAATCTAATCCTGGAATGTTTTGAATCTAAAACAAAAACCTTTTATTTTTTTCATTAAAATAAAATTTTCTATTAATATATTTCTTGTTTATCTCGGTGAATACAAAGTTTTTTACTTAACTTATTGTTTCCATGATTATTACAACAAATTAATAAAAAATATCAAGATAATATCTTAGAGTAAAAATTAAAAAAATCATAAATATAATAAACCCATGTTGAAGATAAAAAAAAAAAACAAACTGAATAGAATTTTCATAAATAATTTATTATTAGTGTTCATGTAGTAATAACTGAAGAAATAATAAAATTCAAATAAAAATTTATAAGTATATTTAATAACTTTATTAAAATTAAAAAATAAATAAATCTAATATTTTTTTTCAAAAAACAATTTAGAAAAACACCAGACCTAGCACACCGGTAGAAGGTGAGGCACGCCTGCTTAACCTTATTTATTTTGGAAAAGGCACAGGTACTGTTAGCGAACGCTGATTTAATTTTCAACATTTTTTCGGATTCAATTTTTCCAAGTGCAAAAATAATAATAGAAAAGGAAATATAGACTTGTAAATCAAATGATTATTAAATTTATTCAAACTTGAGGGACCACAATGAAATCTACCAGGGATTACATGCTGAGCGAGCTCGACCTTTTGCTTCTGTTTGCACGTTAAAAAACTTAAATTAGATAGGTCCATTTAATTCGTTCTTCTTCTTCTGTTTTTTTTTTTTTTTTTAAAAAAGCCAACTCGTTATTTAAAAAAGAAGGGAAAAAAAGAAGAAGAGGCAAACTGGGTTTTAGCGTGGGTTTAATGATTTTTGGCTCTCTGCCGCCATCAGCGCCTGTCTCGCCACTCTGACTCCTTTGAAGTCCTCCTTCCTAAGTCTCTCACTGTCCGTAGAAATCCAAGCAGTAGAGCTATAAGATCAATTTCAACAGGTTAATCTCTCTCTTATTCTTAACCTTTCTTCATCAGTTACTTTTGTTCAGGCTAATATTTGCTGTTTGGGGTTTGGAGTTTGTGTAAGAAAGACAAGCTTCTATTAGGAGTAGAAAATACATGTTGCCTATTACTCCATCGAATTTCAATTTTACTGATTTTGAAGTCAAATTAGCCAAAATTCATATAGCTCCTCAATCTGTCTTATTCAATTTGAATTATTGTTTTTTTTTTTTGAAAAAAAAACCCTAGGGTTTGTTGCTATAATCGTTCTATTATCTTTTTTATAGTTATTCTTACCCTATTATCCTTTCATTCAAGGTGCTGTAGCTTCCTTAGGAAGATTTGAAGCTTTGATTGAAATTCAGATTGTCAGTGTCTGATAAAGCAATGGCTCGTATACCAAATGTAAGTTAATGATACCGAGGAATTCAAAACTGAATCGAGTTTCAATTTTCTCTTTTCCGTGCTCATGTCTTCTTTTGCCTAATGGGTCCATGGTTATTATTTTTGCTGTTGGAATTAATATAGAAAAAGAGGAAGATGTTTGTGAAGCCAATAGTGAAAAAGAAGCAGGCCAATGTGGATCATATCACTGGTGATAAGATACCTAAGAGCTTTGTTTTTGCGAGAGGGAAGTTGCCTGGCTCTCTCAGGCAACTTCAGATGGACTTGAGGAAGTTGATGCTTCCCTACACTGCTCTCAAGCTTAAGGTGAAAGTTTTTTTTTTTTCCCTTCTCCTCCCCTTCAAGCTCCTTTTCTATGTACATCAATTGTTTGTATTGAGAAATAAGTGCCGAATTGGTCTCTCCTAGCAGCTTCTCTTTGACTTCTTTTTTTCTTATATGAGAGCGTTTAATTCTCACGTGGTTTTATTTTAATTGTTGAATACACTGATTTGTTTCTAACATTTTGCATTTTGGTTTCAGGAGAAGAAACGGAATAGTCTCAAAGACTTCTTGAATGTTGCTGGGCCTATGGGTGTTTCTCATTTCCTTATATTGTCAAAAACTGAAACTGCACCATATCTGAGGGTTGCAAGGACCCCACAAGGCCCAACTCTTACGTTTAAGATACATGAGTATTCATTGGCAGCTGATGTTGCTCAATCTCAATTGCGCCCTAGATGTCCGCAGGATCTTTTCAAAAATGCCCCTTTGGTAATTTTTCTCTCTCAAGACACATGCAAGCAGTCATTCATTTCACTTTTGGAACTGATTGTTTATTTTGATTCATGTCTTGTTTACTGGATATCACCAGCATTTTGCATGGCTGGTAGCCAGGTGTGTTGAGTTTCAATCAAGCCTTAAGAATTGCGTCCTAGAGTGTGGGGTTTTCTGGGCACTGTTATCTGTTGACAGATGTATACTACATGACTCCTAATGAAAATTGAAGGCCATCTGCTTGATTTTTCTTCTAGAATCTATATGCTGTTCTATTCTTCATTTCTATAAAATGTTACTGGTTTTGAATCTTAACTAAATGAGATACTGATAAGATTTCAATGCAGCACATCTCATTGTTGCAACTCTATGATTGTGGCTGCAGCCCCCCTGTGTCCACTTTTTCACACTTGAGTCTAAAACATATTATGGACTTGTTTTAAATGGGTGATTGAATTCTCAATTTACACCTCTTTGACTTGTACCTTCAAATATTGATTTATGTTGTTTTGACAGATTGTTCTTTCTGGTTTTGGGTCTGGAGAACAACATTTAAAACTCACAACTGTAATGTTTCAGAATATCTTTCCAGCCATTGATATTAATACTGTAAGTGCTTAAGCAATTCTATTTAAATTTTAGAATCAGCCAAGAATGTTTCCCCTCCTAATACACTCTTGTGGGATGTTTCAGGTCAAACTTTCTTCTTGCCAGAGAATCGTGTTACTTAATTACAACAAAGACACAAAACTTATTGATTTCCGGCATTATTCCATCAAACTCCAGCCTGTAGGTGTCTCCCGTAGACTCAGAAAGTTTGTGCAGAACCGCCAAGTTCCTGATCTTAGAAATCTCCAAGATGTGAGCGACTTTGTCACTAAGTAAGAATGTTTACTTATTTATGTTTTTATTTTTGACATCAAACATAATAAGTTAACATGTGAAAAATAAGAGTTTGTTCCATTAATTTGTCATGTTTTGAATGTGCAAAGCAAATTTATTCGTTGCTATGATTGTGTGTGGACTTTCATAGTTAGGCTACAATAATTACATTTTATTTTGTTCATCAATTTCAGTATTCCGTGTGGCTTTCTGGTTTCCAATTCTAGGTCAATTATGATATTTATAGAGAACTTACCTGGAGTTGGCATTTGAATCTGCTAAGAAAGTGTGTTCGCTAAATAATGAAGACAATGTGCATTATTGGATAGTTAGTTACATGTTTCCTTTCTTTAGTAGTAGTTCATGTTATCATTGCTAGCATGTCTTAAATGGAAGCACAAGGATTTCAAAAGTTATGACATCCTATTAGAAATTACAGAAGAGGATAAAGAAAAGAATTAATGGTTCGGTTATATACTGACCAAACCATTGGTGGTTGAATTAAGTTGATGGAACATGTCAATTTATTCCACCACTGTAATACTGGTTTTGAGGGAAAAACATTGTTATGGCATGAGGCTTTATTTGTGCTAAATAATGACCCAGCCTACCCCAGTCTAAGCTTATCCATGCCATAAACTCATCATCAAATTGAATAAAAAGAGAAACAAGCATGGAAAATAGGATATGAAACTCAGTTTTATAATATGTTATAGTTATTATTAGCTGTGGTCTTTTCATTTTGTTTCATTTTTGTGTGATCTGTGAAGGGCTGGTTATGGATCAGAAAGTGAAGGAGATGATGAAGCGGCGACTGTAACTTTGGCTAATGATCTTGGTAGAGTTAATAAAGCTTCTACAAAAAGCGCTGTGAAGCTCCAGGAGATTGGACCCAGAATGGTTCTTCAACTTGTTAAGATTGAGGAAGGATTATGTTCTGGTGATGTCATCTTCAGTGAATATGGTATGTTTATTGTATAGATTGCGACCTTGATTTTCTTCATGGAATATGCATGATCCAAACAGTGTGGTAATTGCCTTTTCATGACATTACATCTTTAGTTGTTTCTCACACCTAGTTCTTGATCCCCCACGGTGTGTTTGTGTGTATGTATTTGGCTACCAAAGTGCCTGGAGCTCTTTTAGCATCGTATAATCCCCAGAACTGAGACATGTTAGTCATTCCCGCATGCAGCAGACTATTAAAATAGAACAAATCCCTGCGTAGACCCAAGGGGCTGTTGGGCACAGGTTTCTTTGAATTATATTTTCAGCCTCTTTGGGAATGCGGTTCAAACCGCATTCCCCTAAAAATTGAATTTTTATTTTTACTTAAAATTAATTTTTTTATGTTTTTAGATCGTTTTGAAATGTTGATGTTAAAAATGATTTTTAAAAAATAAAAAAACATTATTTTGATGCATTTTTAAGCAAAAAGTATTTTGAACTGCAATCGCTACCACATTCTCGAACATACCCTTTATCCTCTGTCGTGAAAATTTTGCCGTTTCTTGCTCCAGTCATCCCCTTTTGAAAACACTGGATTATTAGATTCACATCTTAATGTTCATTTATACAGGAACTGCAAGTGAGCAAAGGCAGGAAACGAATCAGAACAATGAGGAAGATGCTGGTGATGATGAAGATAGCGACTAGTCAAGTCAGCAAATTGAGTGATCGGCAGTAAACATTTGATGTCACTTGGTGGTGATTATGGGTGGGTGTTCCTAACTCAAAGGTGCCCGAATGAGAGGATGCTAATTTGGAAAAATTTTGTTAGTTTTGTGGCAGTGGCACCACACATTTTATTTTTTTGTTTTGTTCAAGTTATAACAGGTGAATGGTTTTTTCTATCTTACTTCAAAGAAAGTTGTAGTTGGTGTTGCTCTCATTTTCCATGGCCATGGAAGAAGAAAGTTCCTGTACTTTTTCTTTAACCTAGATGCCCTGAAAAAATAAAGAAAAAAAAGGGAGAAAGAAGAGAAGCATGGGGACAACTTTCTCTTTATTCTCTAATGCAAAGCAAGCAAAAAGAAAAAAGAAGGCGTTGTATGTATTTTCAAGGATTTTAACAATCAAACTTCACAGTTAAGAGCTAAATCTACAACGAAAAATCTCGTATAGAGGTGCTAGAACGAAAGAAGGCCCCTTCGGACAGACGCAACTATTGGGATGAGTCCGTGGTGAAACTCCAAGCCCTCTTGCTTTCTGGCTCGGAAGGCAAGACGGACACTCAAGGATTGAAGAAACAGCTCGGTCATAATGCGATCAACAATCTGATTTTAGGGGACTGCTTCACCGATAGTCTTTGCAGAAGGATGCAACTTGAGAGCATGAAATAGCAAACAGGGCAAGCCAGAGTGTTGCAGTTGCCAAATTAGGTGGTCATGCACAAGGCAGTGGTGCTTAAAGCTGTCAATTGGCATGGGCAGCTCATCGCAGGTCGAGGCTGCAGGTGCTGAGGTGCTTATTTTCCATGCCAGCACGCTCAAAACAAACTTTTCAGGGTGTCCAAGAATAAAACATGGCAAATGGGTGCTCATCAGAAAATAAGAAGCGATTGTCCTTAACCAGGTTTCAGGGACTAAAAAGAAGCAAAAGAAAGGTGGTGGTTAAAGCTATGGCAGCACTGAGTCTTGTCCAAGCATAAAACTAGGCTTTCTTGCACGAGCTGATGCAATAAGCCTGAACTGTCACTACTTGACTACATGACGTAACTACCTAAGAAAAAAAAACAAATATCTAACCTGTCATTTTTTCAAGGGGAAATGTGTATCTAATATTATTACACTATAAATCCTAACCACTCAATATAAATTCTATGATACAAGATTATTTACATTAAAAGAAAGATATTATTATTCTTAAAGCATTTTATCTTATATAGGTTATATTAGTGATTTTATCTTAAATTATTAAGGGTCTATTATCAAGGGGCGGAGCTAAGAATTTTTTCTATCCTGAGCTACAATACATATACACATAAATTATTTTTTAAGATCAATCATTAACTTGTATATATAAATTTGTCAAGTTAACAATAAAGTTTCAATCCAAATGCATAACACAAAATATATATAAAAAAATTTAAGTACATAAAATTAAAAATAAAAATAAAAATAAATTACACTATCAAAGTTGCACCCTTCGATATTTTGTAGAATAAAATTCATTTATGATCAAATCCGAATCAAAATCTTCAACAAGCTCTCGTTCAATGTAAATCATCATAGAATCTGCCAAGAACTCCTCTTTTATTTTATTGCGAAGCACAATTTTAAAATATTTCATAGCTGAAAGTGCTCGCTCTATAGTGGTAGTGGAAACAAACAAAGTCAAAACAAGACGAATCAACCTGTCAATCAAATGATAGTGTTGCGACTTATTTATTTCAGTTAATCCTCAATATAATTTAGAAATGGTAGACATATTCTGAAAGCTCTTATGATGAATCATATCAATCTAATAATACTCTAGCTGAGATATCAAATAATACACCTCTTGTTTATTGAAATCTCAGGTTAAAATTTCTCAGCAAGCTTGTAAATATCATCATCTTTAAATGATTTAAAGTTGTCCTTAGATTCTAAAGCAGAGCTAAGTATAAGAAGTTCCACTGTCCCATCACTGAATCTAAAATTTAATTTTTTCAACTAAAAATTTATTGTTGAGTTAAATATATCATAATGATAATATTAGTAAACTATTACTAATCTTTGTTTCTGACATAAACGACATATAGCCTTTTTATACGAAGTATTCATATGTGGTATGTCAATCTCATATTTTGTACAAACAGATTGCACATTTGTAAGAAGAAGATCAAATCCGGCATCTCTCAAAGTTCGAAGTAATGCTTTAGTAGTTGACACAAGATCCATTGCATTTAAGATGTCAAGAGATTTTTACTGCAAAGCTCGACAAAGTAAACTAGCACTCCCTATTATTTTATGCATCAAATATAAGATGAATATAAATTCAAAAGATTCCATCACAATCAAACAACCACCAGCTTCTCCATGTATAGAGTTAAAAGATCCTTCTTAAACCATACTTTCAAGCACAATAATAGTTGCATCATACATATCTATTAAGCTGTAAATAGAATCAAAATGAGAGCTCCACTGAGTGGTTCCACTTCGATGTAAATTACCGATTTGATTAGCCTTTCTATCATTCTCACATTTTCTAGTAGCTACCATATGTGCAATTTCTATAGCCTGAGCATAATGTAACTCGATATGACGTTTGGGAGAAGCACTAATAAGATTGATAATGGTTGTCAATTTTGAGAAAAATAACTATATAGAAATCTCATTTCTAGCTGCTGCAACTAATGTCAGTTGTAGTCGATGAGCAAAGCAATGTACATAATATGCATAAGGGCAATCTTTAAGAAATAAAGCTTGTAGTCTGTTCCATGCGCCACGCATATTACTAACACATCATACCTTTGACCTCGCATATTGAGAATATGCAAGTTATATCGAGCAAGAACATCACAAATTTCTTTTTTTTAGTCTTAAAGAGGTAGTATCTGAAACATCCACAATACCAAAAAAAAAACGCTCTAGTAAAAAACCATGAATGTTAATAAATCTCAAAACAATAGTCATTTTTTCTTTATTTGATGCATCTTTGGCTTCGTCAACCAAAATACAAAATTTTGCATCTCTAACTTCTTCACAAATCATTTTCCTCACTTTGTTCACAAGAATATGCAAAATCTCTTTTTGAATAGTCGGTAAGGTATACTTTGTATTTTTCAGAGCTTTTTCTAAGACAACATCATCAATGTCAACATTTAATCTCCTCATAAGTCTTATCATCTCCACAAAATTGCCCTGATTATTAGAAGCTGAAGATTCATAATAACCTCTAAATGCACATGCTTGTAAGGTAAGCCATCGAACACTTGCAATTGTTATCCTAAGTCACAACTGATTTTTTGAACTTCTTCAACGTTTTTTGCATTCAACACTTTATCAATATGTCTACTTACTTTCATTAAATCTTCAGCAGATTTCACAGCATTATGATATGGTGAAGTGGGACTACCCACATGCATAAAAAAAATGCACATCTAACCCCATCATTAACCCTCTTCTAACTTTTAAAGCTTTCGGTGGTGAATGTGGGATGACAAGACACTTTGTTTTCAAAGATAAAGCATAGAAAACAAAATACTGTATCCTTTGATGGGGAGGACTCTAACCAAGGAAATTGATCAAACCAAGTGTATTGAAATCGACAATATTGTCTCCCTAATTCAGTCCTCGGATACTCTACTAACTTAGGTTGATATGGATCCATTTTGATATAAGCTCTTTTAATTTCATCTTGTTGATTAATAGGATGTTGCCACAATGGAATTCATATCCTAGGATTTCGTTTAAGAGTATTAACATCAATTTTAACTCTCTAAGATTTGAAAGGGGGTTGGTCATTATGATTTGAGACATCAATATTGGATGTAGAATGTCTTTTACTGGTTGATGTTTACTTGCTTGGTTTAAAGAATGAAAACATAGTTTTTCCTCTCTTGTTTCCTTGATTTTTCATTATAATTTATATAACCTATTCAAGTACAGAGGATTAGGGAAGTCAGATGTAAGATGAAGAAATACTAATATCACAATAGGATATTCATGAAATACAAACTACCACCATTCATAGTACTTTTATAGATACAAAAACATGTATTTAAAATTACATATCAACAGAAATCAGAGAAATTAGTGCTTTATCCAACAAATTGAAACCATAGAAGAAAAAAGTATCCATGTATTACTCGTGGTGAATTCTAACTTGTGTGCAGAGAAGAAGAAACCTTAACTTCTCTCAAGCTAGCTATGAAGGGCTGATTGTGATGGCTTTAAAAACCCACAAATGCCCCACTGCTTATATGTACAAGTTTTATGCCTTTTAAGGAGAAAGGAGAATGTGATTGAACTAGGGAAGTTGAGAATTTTCTAAAATCTAAGATGTGATTTCTCTGTACACCAAAATCTTCAATTTTGTATGGCATGAATTAAATTCAACCACAATTAATCTAAGTATGAGAGATTATAAAAGTAGTCAATTCAATTCAATGATGTTCTCATGTTTACCAAATAATTAATTATAGTCTACTGCCATAAAGCTAAAACATGGAATTCAAAATGAAAAGTCAAGGCTTGGAAATTCTTACATGATGGTTTTGCAATTTTTAAGCTCTAAACCTTTTAAACACCTTCGTCCTTGTCTGTTGTGTTATACTTTTGATGGTATTCTTATAATATTTCTAAATGACATCAGTGAATATTTAACTAAAAATACTTTTATCCGTAGCATTGATATGTACTGCATGAAAAATATCTGATATTCTTGGCTTTGTCATAATTGAATATTGGTCTAAAAATATCTCTAATTTTAGCATTGGTAAATATTATTTAAAATTTAATATTCCTAACTCTAATATGAGTGAATATTGAACTTGACTATATTGTAGTGAATATTGAAGGTAATAGTTAACTATGAATTCATTTACCTCCAACAATTTTGGGTTGAGTTCTAAAATGAATGTTGAACCCATAAAAATGATGAAAATGAGCTTCGACCCATTCTTAAAAAAAAAATCCATAATTTATCCATTATTATTTTTGGTTGTCTAAGAGATTTTTTTTTTTTACGGATCCAATGGATCTTTTAATTTGGATCAAGTCTCAATAGACTTAATAAACTTGTTACAAAGTAAAAAAAAATACATGTAGAGTACCAAACAATTTTTTTGTGAATATAACATACCCTAATTTTTTTATAATAGGAAATTTATAATTAATGTGAAGGAAAACGACAGGAAACCTCAATTTATGCCTATAACAAAAAGCAAAAAGGAAGGGGCAAAATAACGGCAGCTCAACATATTATACACACACTGACAAGAAGATGCAAGACAAAGTCGAATAAACCTTAGCTGAACTGCAAAAATAAAACATGTACCTCTTCAAACATATTAAGTGAAGACTCATAGCATTTAAATGAAAACATTTGCCTAAGGTCTCTCCATATGCCAGCATACTCTCGCCACTCAAAAACCCCTCAGATTTATGTCTCTTACAAGGTTTGTAGGCCTAAATGTATAGTTGTCATCTAGCCTTGAAAAGGGAGGCATTCCTTCATGCCAACGAAGGTAAAATTATGACACCATACACAAAGAAAACTTCTTAGTAAGCTTTAGATTATGCAAAGATACATTTGGCAATGCCTTGCAAGCAAGTCTGGGGCACCTGATAAGTATATAAAACGAAACTTGCCTAAATCTTCCACTCAAAAAGTACAGAACTCCCTGGTCTCCTATAACATGTGACTCTCTTTTTTGACAAGCCCCTCACTGAACAAGAATGGCATCAGATTAGGACTCGCGAGAAAAAAACAAGAGACCTTTACCATGAAAGTTATCAAGAATGGGGAGTTTATCCTAAAAAATGCTCTAGAAAAAAAATGACTCTAAAAACTTTCATGATCGCTAGCATTTCTACATCACACACTGTTAGTTCCAAACGCAACACTGAAACGAGCATCATAAGGGAACTTATCCTACCCTAACCAAGAGGATGCAAAAGATGTTAAAGAAAAAAAATGTGATTTTTATCGGACCAAAGAGAATAAAATGAAAGAGAATCACAGTTCAAGACTTCCAAACATCGGCCATTCTTTGTAAAAAAAAAAAAAAAACTTTATACTTGTCAAGGTGGTTTTTTTTTTCATCCATAAATACAATCCACGATCTACCCTCCCTTGTAAAGTCAATGCTTAGGGAGTGTTTGGGAATGTGGTAGCAGTTGTTTTTCAAAGTTCTTTTCGCTCGAAAATACATCAAAATAATATTTTTTTTATTTAAAAAAATTATTTTTGATATCAACATATCAAAATTATCTAAAAACACCAAAAAAAGACTAATTTGAAGTAAAGAAAAAAATTAAAAAAATTATTTTTTTTCAAAAATGCTTTTGAAACGCAAAAATAAATAAGCCCTCAAGTAAGTGAGCAAACATGAGAGGCTTGCAGCCTTGAAATTAGAAGGATTGGACCAACAACTTCTCTTCCTCAAAGTTTTTAGGATTCTTGAGGATGGATCGGGGGTGAAGTCTGATAGTGATAATGGCTGTTTTTTTTTACAATAGAGAGATGAAGGAGAGATGAAGTCTGATTTTATCTCATGGACTTGAAGGCCAAGCCAAGGACCGGTATAAGATTATTAATCTCCTGGTTTTGACAATTTGGTCTATCTTTTCTTAGCAAAATGGCTGATGAACTATTTTCAATACCTACAAAAAAACCCCTCCCCTTCCTTAGAGTTTAGGGATTTTCCGATGATTAAGTCAATATCATATGAGAGAAAAATTAGTCCTTTTTTAGAAGAAAACCCTAGAAATAGATATATGTCATTCGAAGTAGAGAAAAATTGAATTTGCCTCATGAAGGTTACATTAGTTTCTTTTATAGCTCCCGAAGTCCCTTACTTCATGGAAGGGAAAAAGGTTCACATATCAGTCAAATATCTTTATCTTGTCATGATAAAATATCTTTAAATCCTTAAAGTAAAATACCTCTGACTCATCAGAGTAAAATATCTCTTACTGTAGGTCCCGTAGTTCGTTAAACCCCACATGTCTTTAATACTGATAGATACTTAGAGAAATTCTTATCTAGTTTGACAATGTTTTATTAAGTTATTACCAGGAAACCTTGAGTCCTTCTAGAAAATGGTTTTCACGAGTCTTTTCACTTCCTCTTCAGCTTAAGTAAGATTCTTCAAAAGAAATCAAAACAAATATTAATCAAGCAAGAACTTAAAAAACCCTAAAAGCAAAAGAAATCACCACCATAAGACCCTAAGCCTCAAATTCAAGTGAAAAAATTCATTTAAAAGCTAATAATACTATTTTTCTTTTCAAGATATAAATCAAAGATAAATCTAGCTTTTTACAACTAATCAAATCAACAAACTTGGAAAGAGAATTATTATCACCTTAACAAATTATATTAATTTTATGGAGGAAAGAATATGGGAGAAAGTTTGAGATGAAGAGGATGGTTGGGTCCGTTGTAGGTGAAGCACCTCATTGATAAGAGAAAGGTTGAGTCACTTATTCAGAAAGGAATAAAAAGCAAGGTGAAGAATGAAAAGTGAGAAGAAAGTCATCCTCGAGAGGGAGGGATGGAAGGAGGAGGGTGACTGAGTGAGAGAGGAGGGGAGCAGCTGGTTAAGTGAGGGTTAAACAGTTAGGGTTTCGGTTTTTAACTTTTTAGAGTATATATTTCTTTATATAGTCAGGTTTTTGTTGGTTTTGTAGTTCAATTTAGGTTCAGTTAGTCGGTTTTAGATCCTTGAAACCAAAATCAAACCGAGATCTTTTTGATATTTCCAATTGGTTTTTATGGTTTTCCGCTCAGTTCGGTTTTTTCAATTAATTTTTTTTCTCAGTTACTTGGTTTTTTTGAACACCCCTAGCTGAATCTATTTTGATTAGTTTTTTTTTAAATAAAAAATACACTATAGTCCCTAATTTTCATAACTTAACAAATCTCACTCTCAATTCAAATTAACCCCTGATCTTTTAATTTCTAAGTTAAACCCCCTTAAAAATTAAATTAAAAAGAAACGGGGTCAAAATTGGAATATGGCACCTCCATATAGCAATAAGCTTGCGAGGGAATTTAATTCTAGACAAGGAGAGAGCAGAACAGAGTTGCCCAATTTTGGTCTAGAACTGCGGCAATGTTGTTGAAAATAACAGTTGCATATTGAAAATTTATCCCACCAGTTAGAAGCATCAAAGAAAAGCAAAAATTAGAGAGGATACAATGTAAAAGAAAAGGTAACAAAACCCTTCATATGTTATTGATAACACATTATAGTGATTATCAGTGCAGAAGTTGTTGGCAACAAAATGTACACAAAAAATATTGCTTCAATGATGGACGAACACTCTACACACAAAAATCCTGCACAAAGCACTCAGGACAGAATGTCACTGAAGTTTACCTTTTTTTTCCACCCAAATACAGAAGCAGACGAATATGAAACTACTTTTATCTTCTTCTTTATATTATACATGTATTCTTTCTATCCTTAAAGACATATTTCTAGACAATCTCGCTCAAATGAAATCTTAAATGTATCTAGTATAAGAGTAAGGATTTAAAATGTAGCATAACAGTTCTCAAAAAACAGAGTCATAACACAACTGACATGACCAGACTGCTTCACTTGAATGCAGGCAAGAACAGAAGTAAGCGGGAGGCCTGAGTTTTGAACTTTCAAATAGGCGCAGGCAAAAGGAGGCGTACGTTTGTGTTTGGTATTGTGGTAGCTTTTGTGATTGTGGTTTGAAAAAAGTTATTTTATAAAAAGTAATTTTAGTTGAAGTTAGTTTGATATTTATATATGTTTGGTTAAAACTGTAGTTAAAATTGAGGTTGGACAAAAAGTTGTTTAATGTGTTTGGTTAAGAATGCTTTTAAATTGAGGTTATAAAATAAGTAAAAAATATATATATATATATATATATATATATATTAATATTAATATTAATGGTTTTAAATTTAAATATTGTAGATTTAATTACTACTATTACATAATGAAATCAATAATACTTTATATAAAATATTTTTTATTATTCCATTAAACCATCTACAATTTCATTACGTACAAAATTCATTCGACAGGAACTACAATTTCCATGATTTTTTGAGCGTGTAATTAAATTAGATAAAATATTATCTGAAATAAAATTGAGATTACAGTGGGAGTGAATTTAATTCACTCTAAATTACTTTTTTTTTAAAAAAAAATTTACTGTTCACGTCAACGTGAACAGTACGAGTGAATATTAATTCACTGAACTGATTTTTTTTTAAAAAACTGTTCACTTAAAAAAATGAGTAATGCGAGTGAATTTATAATTCACTGCACTGTTTTAAAAAAAACTGTTCACTTAAAAAAGTAAACAGTGAAGAAGAAAAGCAACCAAGAGTTGCTTTGATAAAACCTGTATTTTAAACGTGAAATGCACTGCATCCCACCAAAAATAAATTATATTTTTAACTTTATGAAACATTTGTTTTGCTGTGGTTGCTTCAAATGCAGAAGCAACCACACAACCAAACATCAAAATAAAAAAAAATATCAGGCATTACTTAGACTTAAAAAGCATTGAATTGCAGCAGTTAAATACTTTTTAAGTATAAGTAATGCCTGATTTTTTTTTTATATTTATTTTAATTAATGTTTTTTATATATATATTTTTATCAAAATATATTTTTACTTTATATTTAAATTAATACTCATTTTCTCTTTGATTTATTTTATATAATATTTTTTAAATGATGATTATTTTTTAATTATTTTTTATATATTTAATTCTTAAAGAGATTATTTCATCTATAATTATTTTTATGTTTTATATAAATATAAACATTTATTTTTGGATAATATTTTTAATATATATGACCTTACACAATATTTTTTTTATTTTATTTAATTAATTTAACGTGTATTTATTTATATTATTGTTTGATTAAATAAAAATTTAATTTTAATAAATAAAGTCATTCAACCCAATCGAGTAAAAAATACGTGTTGTAAAATTAAATATTTTAATATATATATATATATATATCTTTTTATTTTTATTTATTATTAATGATTTTTTTTCTTATTTTTAACATACATAGTTGTTAATTTATTTAATTATTTATATGTATAATATTTTTAATTTCTTTATTTATATAAATTAACATACATGGTTGTTAATTTATTTGATTATTTATATGTATAATATTTTTAATTTTTTTATTTATATAAATACATTGAGAAACCTTCATATATAATTTTTTATAAAAAAAATATCTTATGCCAATCAAATAACTAGTGATATTTCTATGATTACATCATGTTCAATTGTGTTAATTTGGGAATTGTTTTTTAAATTTTATTAGTTTGAAAAATATATATTTGAGAAAAAAAGTCCAAATAAGGGGTCCTTAAATGACGACTATGATACGTCGACAGTACTTTCACCATACGATTGAAATAAAGGCCAGTAGCTCACAAGATGAAAGCGTGTTTGCGTATCACACAATCATTACTACCGTAACAAACAACACTCCGTATGTATTTTACACCCACTTCCTAGCTTACCCAACCTCTCAAAACCCTAGTCTTCCAAGTCGTTGCCCTGATCCTCAAATTAATCGGAAGGTAAGAACTCTGCAGCTTTTTCTTAAAAACTAAGTTTTTTTCTTGATAAAAACTCGTTGGCTTGTCAAGCTTTCAGAAATATCATGAGTTTCTTCGATCTCACAATTGCGATTGATTGACGATTTCAGGGAAAAAAAATGAGCAGCCGAGCGAGTAGGACTCTATATGTTGGGAATCTGCCTGGCGATATTCGCGAAAAAGAAGTCGAAGATTTATTCTACAAGGTAATATTCAACCCTCCTCCTCGTTGCTTGGAAGTTCGAATGCATATCTTCGCTTCTGAATCTCACTGCTTGGAATTGGCGAACTTCGTTTTGGTTAGGGTTTTGTTTTATCTTGGACAATTATGTCAGATTCTCCTTCTGCAGCATTTTTGTCTACTGAGATTAAAGCAGTTTCTTCTACATTTGGTTTTATATTGGCGATCTTATCTTATTATTCCCAAAATTCAAGTTATTTACGTACTTGAATGGAACTCTGCTGTATGTTTTTCTTTTTTTTTTATATAAAAAAATTAAGGATATAGTGTCCGAAAACCTCTCACTATCAAGTAATTATTGAAGTTGAACGTAACCGATAAAAAGAAAAAATATTTTTCCCCTTCTAGGAAGTTGAAATTTTGATTTGTCAAGTTGATATGCAGGGAGAAATTTGTAGCACTCTTGACTTTGCAACTGTTGACAAGATGATAATAGGAGTAACAAAAAATAGACATGGTCGATGTATGATATTGATTCTTCATGAATTTAAATTCTTGACTTCCCTAGAAGGCTTAATTTCAGTTGGGGAAGATGGTTATGAGTTGTGATAAAAATTGTTATGAGTGATGGTTGAGAAGCCTGTACTTTTTATTTATTCTGTCTTTGGAATCTTACAATGGTTTTCCTTTCAATGCAGTATGGACCTGTTGCACACATTGATTTGAAGATCCCACCAAGACCCCCTGGTTATGCCTTCGTTGAGGTGAGTTTTGGGAATGTGCTTTATATGCACTTTTCATTCTCATGTGGTGTTTCAACTTTCTTTTAAATTTTTACACAGTTTGAAGAGGCTCGAGATGCTGAGGATGCAATTCGCGGTCGTGATGGCTATGATTTTGATGGGCATCGTTTAAGGGTTAGTTATTTAACTATTTCTTGTTAATTGTAACTGCTGGCTGGTTGTTAGTTGTGAGTTGAGATTCATTTTGGATCTCATGTTTACACTTGTATCCATATAGGTGGAACTTGCACATGGTGGGCGTGGACATTCATCCTCAGATCGTCATAGTAGTTATAGCGGTGGTCGTGGACGTGGTGGAGCATCCAGGCGCTCTGAATATCGTGGTGTGTAGTACATCTATCACATTTTTTACCATGCTAGATGCTATAACAAAAGTGAATTAACTAGTTAGCGCATCATGTCTTCAATATGATATTTGCTTCATCATGCAGTTGTGGTCACTGGGTTGCCTTCTTCTGCTTCATGGCAAGACCTTAAGGTGGGTCCAAATTCCTTCTTTCTTTCTAAATCAACATTTTTGCAATACTTTTCCATGGTCACACCTACTTCCCTTTCCATCTGCATATCTGCCGAATTTAAGGCGGTGTCAATTCCCAGGGTTGTTTCTTACATGGGGTTAACTGTGATGTCTCATTTCATGTTTAGGATCATATGCGCCGAGCAGGAGATGTCTGTTTCTCCCAAGTGTTCCGTGATGGTAGTGGTAAGATACTTAAAGACACTTGAGTCTTGACTTATATCTGTGGTACCAACATGCTGCCAGTTTTTGATGATATTCTTGTTTTAATTTGCTTGGAATGGCTCTTGTGGAGCTAGTGTCTGTTCTATGATTTTTCTACTAAATACAGATTTTGCGTACATTGTTTTCTTTCTTGCTTGCTATCTTTTTAATTTATGCTCTTAGTTTTGAGAAAATGGACTAGAGTGTCTTGAGGATTGGGACATCTAAAATAGTTTCCTGTGGGCTGTCCATTTGGTTCTGTTCGTTGAAATTATTAATGCTATGGCTGTCGCTGGACTGAATTATATAAATACAATATGTTTTCAAATTAATTGGTTGGCTCTTTACTGCTGAGAAGTTTTAGTCCGTGTTTGTCTATGCGGTGCAAACCATGTAGCAAACACTCTCTTGATCTATCAGTCCATTCTAATTTGAAACCAGCAACCCATTTGTTCAGAATTCTGGTATTTGTTTGTAGTAATCTGATCTGATACATCCTTATGAAATATGGGTAGTTTATGCTTTCAGTTTTTACGGTATCATTTTTTTATTTCCACATGTTTTGTCAAAACTACATGAGTGCATGCTATACTTGTAGTTTTCTCTTTCAAGTTTTTGAAAGGACAATATACTGAAAAACAAAAAATTCTGTTGGATATCTAAATTCTCAAGGATTTGGATATAGACTAGAATTTCAAGTATTAGCTGGATTAGATTGATTTGGATTCAGTAATTCCTTTACCAGATTGATTTATAATGTATCCTGATCCTATCTAAATCTCATTAATTTGCTTTCATATTTGACTTAAATTTGTTGATGTTTATTATTTTAATTGCTTTAAACTGTTGTTTATAGGCCTTGACTTTAGAGAAGTGTGAGGAAGGCTGTTTTAACATTATGTATGTTGTGTTGTTGTTGTTTTTAGGCACCACAGGAATTGTTGATTACACAAACTATGAAGACATGAAATATGCGGTTAGTTATCTCCTATTTTCCGTTGACAGAATGAATGATCCTGGAACTTCCCAATAGGATGGATGTTTTCCATCAATTTGAATTCTTTGTTTTGTTTTCTTCCGCAGATTAAGAAGCTCGATGACTCTGAGTTTCGAAATGCATTTTCTCAGGCATATGTTCGTGTAGGTTTCAAATTCATCTCTTCCTTTGTCCATTATCCACACATGTGCATGCCTATTTGTTTTCCTGTTATTCATACTTAATTTTTACTTGTAGGTGAGGGAATATGATTCCAAACGGGACTCATCTAGGAGCCCTGGCCGTGATCGATCTCATTCTAGAGGCCGCAGTGTTAGTCGCAGTCGCAGTTTAAGTCGGAGCAGGAGCCGCAGGTTTGTTTGCATTGTTAAATACCGGTTTGGTGATTAGTTGGTCTTTAGTTGTTTCTCAACCTTGCCATTGTTATGCAGCAAGTCTCCTAAAAACAAATCTTCACGGCGGTCATCTGCAAGGTCTCCTCCTAGGTCTGTTTCTCGGTCTCGCTCTGGGTCAAGGCCACGCTCTCTATCAAGGTATTAATACTTGTTTGCTTAATTGTTGTGTTTCGATTCTTACTTTTCTATTAACGTGCATTTTATTTTTGGTATATGTGAGGGAGAGGGGGAGAGTAATACACATGAAGATGCGTGTTATTCTTCCTTTCTTTGAAGGCTTCTGATATGAGATGAAATTATGCCATGTATGTGTTAAATTGCTCTATGATGTACCAAGTGTCTGCAAATATTGTACTTATTCAGTTGGTCTGGTCACCTGACCTTGCCATAGTTTTTGCTTTGCTTTTTAATGTCAAATATCTGACTGCTTTCACGTTTTATTTACCACCAGCATAAAGAAAATTGTGCTTTGCAGTTACCAATTCACAATTACTAATGCTATGATCATTTTTATCTGTAGGTTTTTTGTACAGGTTGAATTTTAGGTCTTAGTTGTCAAAATGCATTTGAGAGGGGATTCCTAAATTTGTTTTTAACCATAAAAATTAATGTCCTGGGAGTCATTTTCTTCCTGCAATATAGTCATCTGGAAACTCTTCACTTGCATGATTTGTTTCATTCAGTGGATGGGGTAACTGGAGAAACAATTTGGATTTTCAAACCATCTTCATTTTATTTCTTTTTACTGGATGAAAATTGCCTTGTTTGATATATTGCAGTGACATGGGGATTGGATATTAGGATCTTGATGGGATATGGTTCAGTTCCTGCATCTTCTTTTTTTGGTTGTAGAGGTATGCTGTTTTTCAGATGGCAGCTTTGGAAACCTTCATAGTGTCACTGTTCTAATGTATATAGTATCATAATGTATATGGGTGCTAGATTGGGAACAAAGGAGATTATGCATTGCAATATTAAGGCTGGATTTCAGTGAACTAACTGCCAGTGGATCTGGAAGTCTGGTCAGCATTGAGCGGTAGAAACTGTCATTATCTTTTTCTACTCCAACTACTGCCAAGCTATTAGGACCTGCTGGCTGAACTCATTGTGGATTTCCTGTACGGCAGGGAAGCATGCTTCTGTCCTGTCGGATGGTGGCTTCAAACACATTATGATTATTTTATTAATGTATATTTTTTTATTAGGTATTTTATTTAGGTCTGATTTTTATGAAATGGTGCCTGATTTTTTTTTCCCTTTTGTTTTCACTTGAATTACTAAAGTTTATGGCTTTTCATATGATCCTTTATGAATGTGGTAACTCTGACGTGGAAGAGGCATCAAGGCTCTTGGATGAGAGTTGTTAAAAGGAACGTGTGGATTTTAAATTTGGGTTGTTTCTGGAACTTTTGCAGATCCCGTTCAAGATCAAGATCTCCACTTTCATCTGTAAGTTATTTCTCATGAGGTTTTGGCAGATATAATGAAACCTGTTTCATATTGGATCATCCTGGGCCAGTAGTTTTTCCTAGTTGACTTGACCATGGAATTAAATGACTTTTAAGAAGTTCCCAGGCAGTATAACTGAAGTGGACCCTACGTCACAAGTAATATAATAAAAGTAGGCTGTCCACCAGCCACTTGGATGGACTAGTTCTCCTTGGTGGTTAATGACCAGTCCATGGTTTTAGAAACTGCAAAAACCTGGAGGTCCTGGGCTGAAAAAAATCACCTCTAGCTGCTGAGCCAAGCATGTCAAGCTAGAAAAAAGAAACTGTTTTTGACAGTAAACCCCTTTGCCTGTAGTATATGCAGCAGCGTGGCTTCGCTATCTCACATGAAATGAGTTGATGAACCCTTAAAGATCCTCAAATTGTATTTAGGTTCTGCCTGCCTTGCAAATTATATCATTTCTTTGGTTAATATTGATGTTGTGCAGCATCAGAAGCGCAGTAGCAAAAGCCCAAAAAAGCCAAGTGTTAGCAGGAGCCCCAGCAGAAGCAGAAGCAAGAGTCTATCACGGTCTCATTCTTGTCTGCTAATTTATTCTTATAGTTACTGATATGTGGAACATATATTATTGACTACAAATTTATTGGCAGGTGAGGTGATGATATTGGCCTAACCATGGGCGTGGACGAGGAAAGCTGAAAGCATGTGGTTTTGAACTTTTGAATGAAGAATTATCAAGTGAACAATGCATTATTATTAAGTGAATTAGAGTCGTGAACAAGGTGTTTTATTTTACTGACTGTATTATGTTCAAATTATTGTGCCTCGCTGCTCGTTGGCCTGATTCGGATTGTTTTTTTTTTAATTGGTATCATTTTCCTTGATGGATTTCGCTGTCTATAATAGACTTGATTCTCACTCGGTCTTGTAGCAAGTTCAAGCAACTTGCAAGTCTTGCTGAATTTGTTTTTGTTCTTGGTGCGTGCAGAGAGAGAGAGAGGTGTATTTTGTGGGAATTTGCTACATTCATGACAGGGAGCAGGGAAATGATTCTTAAGAATATGTTTTGCGTGGATGTAACAATATCCAGGCGAAGCAATTGTGGCCTGTTTTTCCTAATCACATATTAGATGGAAAAATGAGATTCATTATCTATATTATATTAATAAGG
>Ga0325410_1002323_pt1 | contig 21274 bp, 15 predicted proteins | sample PopdelMetagenome_16_FD_206182 | JGI IMG/M metagenome (GOLD analysis project Ga0325410, IMG submission 206182) | Populus deltoides microbial communities from Bellville, Georgia, United States - Xylem-PdIQD-R3 | ecosystem: Host-associated > Plants > Phyllosphere > Stem > Wood/Secondary xylem... | reverse complement strand
AAATGCATTGACAATGCGGATGTGTATTTTTGGTATCATTTAATTTGTTAACTAAGGAACGAAATGATGATGTATACATTTAATATTGTCATTACTCATTTTTACCCCTATTTTAAATATATTTTTTAAAAATTGAAAAAAATACAAAAATACCAAATTTCACATAAAATATGTTGTTGACGCGATTTGACCAATTTTTGGTTGTTTTATATTTTTGAACCATTTCATGTACGTATTGTTTCTATATTGAAAAAAAATTTAAAAATACAAACCTTCAATAGAAAAGAAGAAAAAAGAGAAAATCAATCCAACAAAAAGATATTTTTAGTGAGTAAAATATAATTAAAAAAGTAATAAGAACTAGTTTAGTTTAAAAAAATAAGTGCAAAGTAAAAAAAAGAAAAAAGGGAAAAACAAAGTTATCTTATAAAAGGGGAGCTCTTGAGAAGAATTTAGAAGGTAGGGGTACTCTCTTGAAAAATCAAGAAGAAAGGGAAATTTCTAGAAAATCTAGAAAGATAGAAGGGTTGAGAAGGTTCATTATAGTATAAATAGACATACACATCTACACACCTCATATATAATAACATCCCAACAAAAAAGACCTCAAAACAAAAAAAGAAAAAAGAAAGAAGAAAAAGAAAGGTCAAAACTCGTGAGCTCTTAGAATAATAAAAACCACCAAAATATAGAATCCATATAAAGACTAGCCACCATCCCCCATCATGAGTAGCATTGCCACTAGCCACGAATGATAGCAGCAACACTGTGTAGCAACTTTTAATTCCGCCGTGAATGGCAGCAAGAGAGTTTCCACCTTCGCAAGGAACTTCTTCCATAACTAACATTATGACAGGCACTCTTCATCCCCAACATAACACTTGACAACAACCATTGTCACCTCCTAACACCAGCTGTAGCACCATCTTCTTTATATTGTTCATTCTCCATATCAACAACAATCATTGATTCCTCCACTACCATCGTGAACTCATTCCATAGTCAACACCAACACCAATAATTGTGACATAAAACCTATAGAGAGAAGAGTTAAAGAAGAATAAAGGTTATAATAGAGAGAGAGAGAGAGAGAGAGAGAGAGAGAGAGATAAAATAGAGAGAGAGAGAAAAGAGGACCAAAGACTTAGAAGACCAGATCTCTTTCCTCGAGCACTGGTGGGCATCACCGCAAATGTAGGAGCAAAAAAAAGATAGAGAAACTTTAGATCCATCAGCTTATGCTCCTCCAGTAGTGGTGGCACATAAGACCACGCATTGACAATGGTGGTGGTGCATGGGTACATGTGCCACCATTATTCCAATTATCCTCTAGCCTTGATTTTAACAGATCCCAAACACATCAAACACCTTGGAAGGTTGACCCGTAAACTCAAATCATTTTTTTTTTGATAAATTGCTAAAATATTGTGAAAATTAGGACAAAATGCTCATTGTTGTGCATTTTGTTTTACTGTTTGGACATTATTGATTTAGATTGATGTGTGTTTGTGATTTGATATGAATTTCATAAATATTGGATTATACATGAATATTATGAGAATTTATTTTGAATGATTGCAATTATTTTGTTAGAGGCTTGTTAAATTTATCGAATATTTGATTTGGTTTTGTTTTTTATGTGATTGAATATAGACTGGTTAATTTTGAATTTGTTTGTTGATTAGGTGGATAAGATAAAATGGTTGAATATAGCCATACAATTTGTATTTAAAATTTTTTTTATCATTGTGAAAATTTTTGCAATGAACATTAGATGAACCAATTATTTTTATATGAAAAAACAAAACATTGTTAATAATAATAATTGATTAATCAACCCAAAATGGTATGGTTTAGCCTTAGGCCTTGTCTTTTATATGTTGATTAATAAAGAAAAATTATAATAATAATTAAATTGTTCTTGTATTGGTTGTTCCTATTAATTGTTAATTGATCCAAGATGAAAACTTCTTATACTAGGCCATATCTTTAGGATTTTGATCATCGGGTAACATGATTACTTGATATTTGATCAATGAATTAATTATTTCTATTAACTTTTAATCGACGTAGGATGATATAATTTAATATTGGACCTCGTTTTTAGAATGTTGATAAGTGAATAATAATATCAATTAATACTTGATTTCTAGAATATCTGTTAATAAAAATTTTAGTCACCACATAATCTTTTTATTTTGCAAATTCAATTCGTTATTCCTATTATTTATTAAGTATCTCATAATGGAATGGTTCAATAGTACGTCTTGTTCATGGGATGCTACTAAATAGATAATATGAATTTTTCAAACCACAATAAGTCTTATATATAGGTATGCCCATCATTTCTAAATAACGCAGGATGAGATGGTCTAAAATTAGACCCCGTCTTTTAGATATTATTTAGTCAGTTGACAATGATCATGAATATCCTAAACTTATATTAAATGATTTTATCATCTGTTAAAAGACCTAAGATGAAATGATCTCATAATATACCATGCTTTTCGGATGTTAATTAACAAATAATAGAACCAATTAATATAGTCCACCAAATAACCCGGGATGGTAAGGTCCAAAATTAAACCCTATCCACCTTTGGATGTTGTTATGTGAATAAAGACAATACTTTGAATAACATATATACCAGTTTAGGGAAACCATATTAAAACACATTTATCGTTAAAAATAAACAAATATACAACTTATATTAGGTAGAATGTATAGAGTGATGTATATCTTTCCTATTACATAACTAAACCCATATATATAACATCTGAAGACGAGTTAGGGTCTCTAATTACAATAAACTATGTGATAACTCTTTTTTCGTGTTTTACCTTTTTTTACACATATCTCACCTCAATGTCCACATGCAACATAATGACAACTTCACTAGGGGTCTATAAGGGCTAAGCTTTGTTTATTGTTTTTTTAATGATTATTTGATTGTGTTTGTGTTTGTTTACCTACTTTGGTTAATTCATTCATTTATATTTTATTCATTATTTTTAGATTAGATATAGAGTTATGCCTATGAACACACAATATAACATTTGTATTATAACATGACTGAAGCCATAGGATTAGGAGGGGAAGTAGTGGTGCCTCAATGGCCTCTGACTAGAGTAACATGCACGAAACCGCCAATTTTCATTAAAAGTTTACTTGGACATAAATAATATATCGATATGGTATTGCCCTGACCTATGTTTTTCTACCTTGTAGGCCTTGGTTCAGATAATTGAGGTTGTTAATTGGGCAACAAAAGACTCTTTTTACGACCAATTTAGTTAACCAACCTACCCTACATGTAATGACTTTTTCTTGTTTTTGTTCTTGTTCTTCTTCTTCAATTTCATTATCATCATGTCCATCATAATCTTTTTCATTGAACTGAAGCTCGTAATCTTCTTCATTTAACCGAAGCTCGTCGATCTCATAATCTTCATTGACTTCTGTACGTCTACTACTTCTCAATATACTATTTAATTCTTCAACATCAACAAAAATATTCTCAGCTACATGAAAATTTGAATTTTCTTCTAAATCGGTAGACAGAGTAACTCAATATAGATTAACTAACTCATCAAGTTAAAAGACATCGTCTCCAGCAGTTACTTTCTCGTTACCATCCTAAACAACTTGGACATGACCCCTAGGTTTGGTTTTCATAATAAATAACCAATCAACCCTCAAACGATCATTTCTAAAGAAATCATCGACATTTGAAGTCTAGCCTTATATTAATTTTGACCAAACTATGGTGGTATCATAACAATAACATTTGAATAAAAAAAACTACAATATGCTCATTATGATATTGCAATTCAATAACCTCTTCTAACTTCCCATAATAATCAACTTCAAAATCATTAGAAATTGATCTCTTAACATAAACTCCACTATTATAGGTTTTTCTATTTGGTCATACTCTTCAGTATGAAAGAAAATACTCATTATATAAAACTTAACCTTTATTTTAGCACCTAAGCATAGTAAATTCAAACTACCACTAACATTCCTTTCAATTTGATAAACCTGGTACAAGATTATAACTATTAATAGTTAAAAAGAAAGATGTAATAAAATTAAGCATTATGAGAGTTAAGAATTATAAAGTATTTCTTACATGTGTTTTGAACCATGTGATAAATTGTTCATCTTGTATTAAAAAATTAAGATTCAATTAGATGTGAATTTCGAGATAGTAAAAATTATCAATATTGCCTACAAGGAATTATTTAATCTATCAGTTTATACAAGGATCTACCTTAAATCCATAAGATAGGAACCTCCCTACTAACAAGACCTTTTATGAACTTTAGATAGATCAATTAATAGAAACATGAATTAGAAAAAAAATCATAGGGTGCACCGAGGCTGATGTGTCTTCTTCATACACAACTAGTTCCCTTACCGAAACTTTTGCAAACTAGTAGGTTTTCAAGTGACTGTAATATTAGGTAGTGACTTCTTAACCCCTTAAATAATAATAATTTTATGATTAATAACAACACATCCAAAATCCTCTTGATCCAGGAGGAAGGTTCCCTATTTAACGTTATGCATGTCACAATAAGATGACGACTCCACTTGGGATATCTCTGGTTGGACTAAGCTTTGTTCATTATTTGTTGTATCTTAATTATTTATTGGTTTGGGTGATTTAATTTTAATATTTATTGTCTATACATATATATATATATATATATTATTCATGTTTAAGTGCATTGAATATGGATTCATGCCTTCATGCATTTTAATTCTCAGGGTATAAAATCAATTCTAGGTTAGGTGAGGGATTATTGGTTTGCCTCATGACTTTCAATTGGGGTCCAGATTCATGAAACACTCAACTATGATTTGAGTGTTTACTTAGTAATGACGATCATGATATACCTCAACCATTCCTTGTAGACCCCTATAATCTTCATAAAAAGTAGTCATTGGGCAGGTCAAAAACCCTTTTGAGACCAGGTAGTAAGCCTACCCCTCATGTAATGACTAGATACTACCTTAAAGGTGTTTGACTCCCTAATAATTCATTTTGTATTAAGGAAAACCTGATAAAAAAAAATCCTGAATTCTGAGGGGATTTTCTATGCTAAGACTATGACTTCTATAACGTTTTATTAATATGGGAAAAAATCTGAAATGATTCAATTAGTTGAGGGGAATTGCCTAAGGAACAAGGTTGAGGAATTACCGTACATAACTAAAGTGCATTGTTCTATAAATAATATGGAAAAACTTGTGTCAATTATGAGTTATATAGATGAGACTCTTTTTGAAAAGATGTTTGAGAAGATCACTCATCTAAAGAAGATTCCAGTATGAATTTCAGCAGTCAAAGCCCTATTGCATTTCTGGGACCCAAATTACAAATGTTTCACTTTCAAAGACATTGACATGACCCTTATTATTAAGGATTACACTCAGATTTTGAATTTCCCAAACAGCTCGCATAAGGTCTATTTCAAACAAAAAATTAGAGACACAACTGCTAAAGTCGCTAAATTACTACACTTAGACAAAATTTATCGATACAAAACAACTTATGGAAGTTTTAAGTGGAAGCTTATTGAAGCTAGGCTGAATACAAATAAAAATGAGGGGAAGTTAGGAGATGAAAGATACCAAGTAGTTGTCTTTGCCATCTTTGAGTTAGTGTTATTTCCATCATAAGCTGCCGAGATTATTAGTATTGAAGCTACTAATGCTAATTTCATATAGAAAGCCCCTTAGGTAGGAAGCTCCTCTTATGTCATGAATTGTTGAGATAAAGCATATTTCTCACTAACTAAACTATTTAGTTATATTAGTTATTCACCTTTATTGGTTGCTATGTAATTTGGGAAAATTCAACATTTACCAAGAACCCAGAGTTTAGTTAAATACAATGGGTTGTCCAAAGATTCTGATTATCTAGTTGAATTAAAAGTTATCAAACAAGATTCGAGGTAGTTTGTACTGGTTCACAAAGGTGAAGAAGAGGTTGAATTCCTAGTAAGTTCTAATTATTGAGAAATAATGGGTTATATGAAGTATTTGACAACTTTGAAGAACAGGCCCAATAACAATTGCAAAGCTAGACCATCTATCACCAAATAACCTATAAGAAAAAGAGTTAACAATGAAGAGTAGTTGCAATATGAACTTGATAAGCTTAGAATTGAGCTATGTTATAGTAAGATTTAATATAAGTTTCTAGAAACCCAACTTGTTGATGAGGAATAGATGAAGGCTTCTGTGAACCAATAGTTAAGAGAAAAGGATGAAAAGATAATTGTGCTAATGTAAGACCTGAAACTAAGAAAAAACAACCAAGGGATGATTAATGAATGACAAGACATAACCAAGAAGTTTGAGGAGATTGCACAAGGAATCCGAGAGTAGTTGAAAGAAAAGGTGACCAAGTATGTGATAATGGAAAAGAACTAGTTACTCTAAAAAGGGTTTCCAAGAGGTTCAATTGAAAGAAACTTAAAGATTGAAGGGTAGATCTACATATCCTCTATAAGATTCAAATCTTTAAATGAATCATTTGTGTTTTAATCTCCATAATGACCTTGACAAATTACCTAACCGATTCAGCCATAACAAAAGAAAATTTCACCATAAAAAAAAGACTCTAAGGTTGTTTTCTCATGTGTGATTTCTATTTATAAAAGGACAGAAGGGGACTAAAAACCCTCTTTTTTTGGAGAGTAAGGTTTTGAAAGAGAGAATAAGAATCTTCCCTACCTTAATCTTGGTAAAGACCATAATTATTTTTTTGTTTTCTATTTTATTTTGCCTATAAAAAGGCTATATGCTTTTGTGTATAAGATGGAAGAAAAAAAATAAGGAGAACACAAAAAGAAATCACGGAGAAAAAAAAGCAAAAAATTAAAAAACTCAGATAAAATTAAGCTATTGAAAGTCGTTTGGTAGAAGGGAAGTGGAAAAAGAGAGGAAGAAGGCATAACTTGCAAGTCTAAAATTGAAAGTAGAGATACTATATCTAGGGCTTGAAGAAGGAACATGAAATTCCAAGCAAAGAAGACAACATTGATTAGACAAGGTATACCTCTAACTTTGATGAGAAGGTCACTCAATAAGCATACCCCTCCCCTTCTATTTTATTTTTTAAATTCCTGTTTAAAACATTTATAATGCATCCATTATACTTATTTGTTAGTTTAAAGGCAATGAACAATTGTTTTAAGTTGTTTTAAGCATGCTTTGAAAATAACTTATGTATACTCAAGTTTTGTTTGATGCCTTGATAGACATGTTAGAAGGTGATAATAAAATGATAAATGATTGTGTATAATGTTATTTTGCATGCTTTAATGTTTAGTTAATCAATATTAAAGTTATGGTAGAATATGTTAAGTATGATATTGTTGTGGATTATGTTGTTTCAAGGTAGTTTACTGGGTTTGTTGAAATTGCAAGCATAATGTTTAAGCTTAGGGACAATAAAAATGATCAACAAAACATTATTTATGTATAAGAGAATGCATTTTTTTTTTCTTATTGTAGATAATAGGTTTCAATTGGTGTTTTTGAAGTTTTTTTTTTTTTTTATGGATGGATTTAAGTGTTCTTAGCTTTAAAATTTGATTTCTCACAAACTGATTTTTTTAGCTTGATTCATGTATCTTGGCCAAAGCTTAGACCTTTATATGATGTTACTTTGCCATTTTCTTGTCCATTAAATGCTTACTTAGATCAATCAATTCTTTAAAGTTTGAATATCTAGGTTTGTGTTTATGGCTATAAAGTTTGATTTTATTGAAAACAAGAACTTGTTATTGCTTTTCAATACATAATTGTGCATTAGTTCTTCATTTTGCATCCTTATGTGCTTTTGTTTTGACACGATCAGACTTATATTTTCACTTTGATTTTTGGGTTTTGTTGTCGAGTTCTTGGTTTGGATTCATACAAATATCTCCTCTGATCTTTTTTTTTCCTGAGTGTGGGTCGTGTTCGAGGGCTTTTGGGCTTGGACTAGGAAGCCCATTCAATGTGGTTGGGCTAAGTCCCTTACAAGCCTAAGAAAAAAAAACGCATTATTTAATTCTTAGGACGTGTTTGGCAAACACACCATAATGAGTTTTTGACAGTTTTTGTTGTTGTTCTTTTTCTTGTTTCACCAAAAAAACCCAAATAATTTCCAAAAATTCAGAAAAAATAGGTACCATTTTAAAATTATTTGTGGTGGGCCCATCACATTTTTTTAACCATTTCATTTAATATTTGGGCTATAAACTTACAGTGTAAGAGAGTGGTCCGATATTAAATATACATGCTTTTCTTTGAAATTTTAGAAAAATACAAATACAAATACAAATTCAAAATTCCTTATTTCATGCTTATTTTATAAAAAAAATTAAAATAAATTGTATTTTTGTCATACTTTAAAAAATAAAATAAAAATAAATTAATGGATATCATAACAAGTTTGTGATTATCTATTAGGATTTGACTAAAATTTAAAAAACGCTATAAAAATCAATTGTTCAATTAATATTTGGAGTATGAATTTTACAATATAATGTATATTTGTGGTATTAAATTAAATGGACTAACAAAAATAAAATTTTAGTAATTAATGGTAGATTTTAATATTTAGGGTATAAAATTAAACTATAAAGCATATCCCAAGTGTTAAAGATACAAAATAGAAATAAGTATATTAAAATTTAGGTCTTAGAATGGATAAGTTTTAGCTTGATAAGGGATGAACCTCTTTACTAAGAGGGATCTACTTCAAATCCATAAGATATGAATCTCTTTATTGAGGAAACCTTTCTTGAACTTTAGATAGACCAAGGAAAAAAAAAACATGACCTAGAAAAAAAACAATCAATCAATAATGCAGTTTACCGTAGGGAGGGTGCACTAGCGATGATATGTCTTCCCATGCACAACTAGTCCCCCTACCTAGACTCTTATATATTAGTAGGTTTTTTAATGACCATAATACTATGTCATGACTTTTCAACTCTCTAAATCAAGTTTCATGATTAATCCCAACACATCTAAAACCCCCTTGATCTAGGACGAAGATCCATAATTCGATGTTGTGCATGCCATAACAATAGTATAAGAGAAGATTGTTTAAAAATAACAACATATTAATCTTGTACTTACTGAATAAAAGATTTTAATTCATTACATTTAAATAACATATAATTATGTGTATGTTTGAGTTTAATTTTTCTCAAGCATCTTCCTTTCACTATATTTTTTTTATAAAGGTTATCCAAGATGGGAAAATATTAACAAATTCCCACTTGAAGGCATTTCCATACCATCATCATGTCTTGGAACACGGTTGATTTTTGTTCTCAAGTGAGGCCTTAAATATTGAGATCTCTTCAACAATATAAATCTCGTATATCGAAGCTTTAACATGAGCCTTGCTTTTAACTTTTTTGTTAAGGTTGAATAAATATCTGTATAAAAACCTTGGAATTAAATGAAGTTTTAAGTTTTGTTAAAATAAAAGACAATTGAAACTTAATTAGGATGCATATATATAATTCATAACCTCTCAAATAGATACATCCATCTATAATAGACATAACTTCCAACTTTTGCCTTAAATGGTAAATGTTTGAGTAGATGTTTTATTAAGTTGAACAAAAATGAAGGGAATATCATCTTAATTTTGTAGATTGTCTAGACATTATTCATTTCAAGCTTCTTCATGTATGTGGTATGCAACTTGTTAGAACATATATCTCTAAAAAAGTGTTTGATCTCCATGAGTGCATCTTATACAATTTTTAGCAATAAATCCTGACAAGCAAGTGGAATAAGAGTTTGCATAAACACGTGGCAGTCATGACTCTTCATTGCATACAAATTTCATCCTCGAAATTCACCAATCTAGATATATTCTAAACATATCCATCATAAAAACACAGAATCTTAAGCCATTGGTAGACTAACAATTATGCATTCTTGTCTAAAGCGAAGCTAGCCTTAAGCTTCACGACCTGTGGCCCATCATAAATCAACTTCACATTTTTATGGTGACAAAACGAAGGTATATTCATTTTAGCCTTCATGTTTTCTTTTGTCTTTCCCTTCACATCCATCATCGTATTAAAAATTTTTTCAAACATGTTCCTTTTTATATGCATGACATCCATATTATGGCAAAAAAAATTAGTCTTTCAATAAAAAAGCTCCCATAAAATACTTTGTTTTACCCAATTATGGTCACACTAAAATTAGAAAACTTCTGTATACTAGATTGAAAACCAAACACAATGCCCTCGTATTGTGGGTCCATACCATACAATTCTTTAGTTGACTATACCAGTAGGGCAACATCCTTCTCAACTCTACCTACAAATAAGTTCTTTCTATTATTTTTGTACTTGTGATTGGTCGGCCAGAACATTTAATGATAAAAACAAATATTTTGCCATCATTTGTTAAAGTAAAGACTTTGTTATTTTTCATACAGTCTAGATGTGCTAAGTTTCCATGCGTGCTCCAATAAAAAATCATCTCAATTTAAAATTATTGGTTAAATTCAAAATTAATCAATCTATTTTTATAATGCCTTTTAATAATGATCAATTTTCTTTAAAATAATTGAATTCCTCCAAATTTACATAAATTCTCAACATCACAATAAAATTGATAAAATATGAAACATACTCATTAAGTAACTTATTATTTATTTCATTATAAAACACATAAGTTACAAAATTAAACTCAATTTCATCAAATGATAAACAAATATAATTTTTGAAAATCTCAAACAAACCTTAACATATACAAATCATTCATTCATACAATAAATTTCTATAGGAAAAATCTATAAAACAAGTCAACACACAAACAAACTACATGTACTACATAAAAATATCAAAAAACTAACATAAAAAAATGGGTTACAACAAAAAATGGATATGTTTGCTTACTTGATGTGGCGAATCTTCAAAACAAATTGAGCCAAAACAGGAATACTAATAAATTGAGTGTTGGAGTGGTTGAATTTGTGATGATGTGAGCCTATTTTGCGACACAATGATGGGGGATATGTGTTATTTTCTATAGAAATAAAAAGAATAAGAAAAAGAAACGGGGGAGGGGGAGGGGGGTCTTCTGGAATGTTATAACTTGAATATTATTGACAAAGTTATCAATGGAAATTAGCAATGATTATTTTTTATAGTTGATTTTGTCTGTAATATTAACATGTCATATTTTTTGACAGAAATAATAAGAGAATACTTGCCTAATTTTTTTTCATTCCTTGAATTCCATCTATAATCATCTCGGTATACACCGACATAAATGTTTTTGTTAGTGAATATTGATCGAAACAATAACATTATATTTTGTTGGTAAATGTCATCATAATTTATCGATGATATTTTTTCCGTCTGTATTTTCATTTGTTGTCATGTCATATTTTTCAAAAGAAATAACGAGGGAATACCTATCTAATTTTTTTTCATTTCTTGAATTTCACCTATAATCTTCTCGGTATGCACCAACAAAAATGTTTTCGTCAATGAATATCGACTGAAACAACAATATTATATTCTATTGATAAATGTTGTCATAATTTACTGATGATATTTTTTCTATCAGTATTTCCATTTATATTTAATAATTTTTTAGTAGTGAACTAAAGATACCTCTTACCATAAAAAAAAAATAAAAAAAAATAAACCTATGTGATACATATTGGCTGGCACATTTACATGTAGTCAAAGATTATGCGGGCAAAGTAGTTCAAGATTTCAGATAAGAAATTGGAAAAATAATCAAGGCATATAACTTAATAAATAAAATGAGATGTCTAATGCTATGTTATCTGTGAAAGGGAAGTTAAAAATAATAATCATAAAACTCCATCAATTTTCCACTTTAGTTTTAATATCTCTCTTGAAGAGTTAATACAAAACCATATCTAAATTTTTATTTAATATTGAAATTTTATGATTCCTATAATTATTTAATATAATATTAGAAATTCAATAATTTATATAGCAGTCATGAGTTTGAACTCCACTACTTATATATTTTATAATTAAATTAATAAAATAAAACATAAAATACTGATAGGTCTATTCTTTAATAAAATTAATAAAATTAAAAATTAAATAATGATTGATGTGTGCTAAGTTTAAAGTTAATACAAAAGTATTCCCCAAGTCTCATCTCACTTATTAAGATTTTGAATTAAAATAGATTTTTGACAATTTTTAATAAGAATAAAAACCGAATTTTTTTTCCGTATAATGCCAAATTTTACACTTGGCCTTTACATTTGTGGAATATTTCAATAATTCATGAGAAGGTCCTTTTGTCGGTAAGTTCTACTATGTTGTGTGCCTGCCTTTCCATGGTTGAAGCAATGGTGTCTGCATATGCACATTCTTTCAAACCTACCTATTCGATGAAACTTCTTTGAGAATTACTATGCTCTTTCAGAAAGAATTAGTTTGTCAATCATATGTCGACACAGTGGTGCTGACCATGAATATGGAACATTGCACATCGGTTAGCATCCTGTTTGTCTCTTTCTTCTCTACAAAATACAACATGCGAGCTAACGTGCAAGCTTTAATAACATGAAAATTTAAGCCTTTATTCTCATCTCTTGAATTGACCTGACAGATTCAGTACTAGGAGGGATGATAATGGTATTATGTTTTGTTATATTATAAATGGATATGTTTTAAAAATAAATTTATTGTTTTGAACTTATTTGATTATAGTTAATGATCTATTTATATGTTAATAATGGTTCTACATGCATTTTTTTAACTGAAATTATTAAAATTATTGACTCTAAAAAAAAATTAAAAATCATTACTCAATTAAGTATTTTTTTTAAAGGATGGGTAATGAATATCTAAATGGATATGCAAAATTTGATGATTTGGATATGATTATTCAAAATAAAAAACTAATAAGAAATGAAAGGGTTATATATGATGATTATCATTATTTTATTTGGATATAGTTATGGTTATATATTCTACAATCTAAATTTATGAATACTCATTGTGATCTTTATTTAATACATCAAACTAAGGACATCCAAAATAATTTCTATAATTGCTTTATGTTAAGCATACAGAGATAGCAGACAATGACATTCAAGAAGAGAATTGCAGTTACAAAGTTTGAATCTACAACTATTTCTAGCTCCAACTAGTTCCAGCTCTTGTAACTGCTACAACATTGATGAACTGGTTGATTACTTCTTGTGACAGCTACATCAACAGATATTGTGACAATGGATACTAGCTGCTGTCGCCACTGCAACAATGATGAACCTGCACTAATCACCTTATTTCAAATTTGAATTCTATTGTGCTAAAATATAATGAAGAACAGAAATAATAAAATAAAATAAAAACTTGAGGCGTGCACAAATATTTTCATTAAGGATAATTCCTTAACACAAAGCTATTATCTAGGATTTAACAAGTTTCTCCTCTAAAATAAGGGTTACAAAAACAGCTAGATCAAGATTGAAAAAAAATATCAGCAAGCTCTACAAACATGGAAAATACTATGGTTTTTTCAGCACACCTTGATTGTAAGAGTGCATGGTCTCTCTCTCTCTCTCTCTCTCTCTCTCTCTCTCTCTCTCTCTCTCTCTCTCTCTCTCTCTCTCTCTCTCTATATATATATATATATATATATATATATATATATATATATGCTGCTAACATGTAGCAACTAGGCCGGAAATAAATTAGAAAATTAAAGAGTTGTTATAACAATTTAAAAAATAAAAAAGATGTTAAGGAATTAAAGAGTTGTAGCTGTTAAAAAAAAATCAAATAAAAGACTTGTTAGGATTTTGTGACTATTAGAAATTTAATTTCAAGTATTTAAAAAATTATGGTTTCAGTTTAAGGGTCAAAAACAAATTATTGTTGGAGACAAAATGTTCAAAAAGTACAAAGTGTTGCCTCGTGCGTAATGGGCAATAAAAAGTATTTCTTTTGCTCGGTTCAACCTTATGCGCGCGAGCTTACTACCCTTTCCTAGTTGGTTACTATCCCATATCAAAGTTCACTACATAAACACTAGATAAATGTTTTATTTTTTCAATGTGGGATAGAAAGCCCTATATATACTCTATGTTAACAAGAAGTTGTGTTTTTTCGATGTGGGATAAAAACTTTTTGAAATATTCTTCATTATTTACAATAATCCCCCATATATTTCAAAAGAATTTTGGAATAAAAATGTACTTGCTAGGTTTCTATCTATTTAATATAGTGCATCTAACCTGGTGTCTTTTGGACTATGAACTAGATCATATAAAGAATGAGATTTAACTTCCAGAATTATTAGTGAAATTTTTAATTTTTATAAACCAAAAATTCTTATTGTAAGTTAGATATCTTACCAATCACATTATAGGTCATGCACGTGCCTGATTATTCATGAGTGCTCTAGAGATAGATTTTGCTAGTATCTTATAGGAGCAGCCCCACTCCACACTCATATAAGTGATTCTATCAAGTGTTCACTGTAATTTGAACATTGTCCATAAAGAATATGCAATTCATTAAGAACTTTGTAGTTCATCATTTCTTTAATTGCAGACTAGCACTATTCTCATATTATAGGAAAAGACATGTTTTATAGTGTTACAAAATCATAAATAACTTTTGTTATTACCTATATGAACTTAATTCATAGGATCTCTAATCACATAGGTTGGGTTACCATCATTTTAATTTCTCACTTAAGCACTTGTCTCATGCCCTTGATGTTTCTATATCATCTTTCTGCCAAGTGATTTAGTTAGAAGTCGGCCAAATTCATTTCTGACTTCATATAATTAATTGAAATAATTTGATCTTTTAGTAGTTGCTCTACAACATCATGTCTTAATCAAATATGTTGATTTTTACCATGGAAAGATTTATTCTTAGCAATGGTTATTGTCGTTTGGCAATCACAATGCATGGATATATAAGGTGTTGGTTTTATTCCCAATGGAATTTCAGTTAAAAGATTCCTTAACCAATTAGCTTCATTTCATGTTGATTCCAAAACTTTAAATTCTGACTTTATAGTGGATCAAGTGATTAACTTTGCATGGATGATTTCCAAGACACTGTACCACCACCAAGAATAAAGATATAGCTTGTTAGAGAATAATATAAATCATATCTTGAACCTTACCTAACAGCTTAAGCTATAGGGTTGAGATGGTTCTTTGACATGGTATCAGAGTTTAATGACCAAGCGGTCATGAGTTCGAATCTCATCATCCCCATTTATTTGATAAAAAATAAGCACAAGGTAATGTGGGTCTGTGCAAGTTTCAAGCCCAAAGGGCTTTCACTTGAGGGGGTGTGTTAGAGAATAATATAAATCATATCTTGAACCTTACCTAACAGCTTAAGCTATTGGGTTGAGATGGTTCTTTAATATAGCTATTAGTGGATTTAATCTCATCTGAATCTAAAATCCAGTTAGCATCATTGTATCATTCTAATATAATGAGAAATCCACCATATAGAATACCAAAGTTCATGATACATCTCAAATTTTTCATTATTCGGACTATTGCCGCCCAATACTCATGATTGGAATTTTATGTATATCTACTCAATCTACACACACCATATGCTATATCAGGTCGAGTGAAGTTCATCAAATGCATCAGACTTCCAATAATTTAAGCATACTCAAGCTAAGTAACAACTTCACCTTTATTTTTTTAATTGAGAGTTAACATCATAAAAGGTACTCACATATGTCATATCAAAGTGACCAAACTTTTTGAGAAGTTTTTCTACATAATGTTCTTGTGTTAACATTATGCCATTGTCTTTCCATATAATTTTAATACCCAATATTACATTAGCTTCACTCTTATCTTTCATATCAAATTTAAAGGTTAAGAAATGCTTAGTGTTATGCACGACATTCATACTAGTACTAAAAACAAACATATCATCTACATATAAACTAATGATCATATATTCATTATCAATAGACTTAGGATACACACATTTATCCACACTAACTGAAGAAAAACCATCATTTAAAACAACTTGAATAAATTTCTCATGCCACTATTTTGGAGCTTGCTTTAAGCCATATAAAAACTTTTTAAGCTTACATACTTTATTCTTTTGACTACGAACTATACAACCTTCAGGTTGTAACAATATATCTCTTTTTCTAGATCACCATTTAAAAAAACAGTTTTAACATCCATTTGATGTATAAAAAGGTTATAAATAGAAGCTAAAACATTTAAAAATCAAAGTAAAGAAATTATAGTTATAGGAGAAAAGGTATCAAAATAATCCACATTTTGTTTTTTAGTACAATCCTTTGCAACTAATTTTGCTTTATATTTATCTATAAAACCATTAAGCAAATATTTTTTTTCTTAAAAATCCATTTACAAACAATAGGTTTTGCACTTCGAGGCAAATCAACAATCTCTCAAGTTTGATTTTGTAAAATCGAATCAATTTTAATTTTAATTGCTTCTTTTCAAAACAAAGAATCAGAAGAAGAGATAGCTTCAAAATAGATCATTGGATCCTTATCTACTAGATAAGTGAAAAAGTCATTTTCAAAAGAAGTTTATTTCCTTTGTCTCTTATTCCTTTTCACTTTCATAATGTGAGTTTCATCAACTCTATTATCATTAACAGGTGCATGAAAAATCTTTTCATTTAATAGATAAATGTGTTCAAAGAATTTTGCATTTTTTATTTCAATAATATGTAATCTAGCACATCACTTTTTAAAACTAGAAACCTATATGCAACACTATTTTCGGCATAACCAATAAATATACAATCGGAAGTTTTTGAACTTATCTTTATCTTTTTTTGGTTCATGTAACATAACCTTAGCTAAACACCCTCACACTTTTAGATATTTTAAATTAGAAGAATAATCTTTCTATAATTTATAAGGTGTTAAACCAGTTTTCTTATATGAAATTCTATTTTGTAAATAACATACAAATGAAAGTTCTCATAAATTATCAGGTGTTGAAAAACTAACTAACATAGCATTCATCATTTCTTTTAAAGTTCTATTTTTCTTTTCAGTTACCCTATTAGACTCAAGTGAATAAGGTGGAGTAACTTCGTATATTATACCTTACTTTTCATAATAATCATTCATTAGAGCATACTCACCTCCTCTATCATATCTAACTCGTTTGATTTTTTTTATTCAGTTGATTTTCTACTTTTAGTTTATATAATAAGAATATGTTATAGACTTCATCTTTACTTACAAGCAGGTAAAGTTTTGTATATCTTGAAAAATCATTTATGAAGGTCACATAATATTTCTTACCTCCTCTAATCATAGTTTGCTTTTCTAAATCTGTGTGTATTAAGTTAAGAAATTCAGTTTCTCTTTTAACAGAAGCCTATGTTTTCTTAGTAATTTTAACTTCAACACATATTTCACATTTATTCATAGATGAAGAATTTAAGCCAGAAATTAAACCAAGAGAATTTATTTTCTTAAGATAAGATAAACTAACATGTTCTAATTTAGCATGTTATAGATCAATAGAGTCAAGCAAATAAGTAGAAGAAGATGCATTGCCATTCGTTTCTTTAGCAACATTAAGTACAAAAAGTCCATGGTTACAATATTATTTCCTTACAAATACATTGTTCTTAGTCATTACAATATTGTCAAATTCAAATCACACTTTGATCCTAAATTTTCTCAACAAACCCACATAGACCAAATTTTTTCAAAGCCAACGTTTTACCTGAAGTTAATTTTAGAAAGACTTTGCATTTTCTAAGAACATTTGCAGTTCTTGAGTCTCCAAGGTATACCACTTCTTCTTTATCATTAGAAGGTTTATAGGTGGAGAAGAATTTTTTATTTGCACACATGTGCCTAGTAGCACCAGAGTCTACCACCTAATTTTTCTCATTGCTCACTTTATTGACTTGAGAAACAACCACAACAATGATGTCTTCTCCTTCAACCATGTTGACCTTAGTTTTAGGAGGATTGTTGTTTCTCTTTCTAATTTGGTATTAAGATGCATGGTAGTCAGGTTTGCCACACACAAAAAAGCTTTCCCTTTTCTTAAAATTGTTGAGTTTGAGTTTGAACATAGTGGTATTATTACCATTGAACTTATTATTATTATTATTAAATTTATGTTCATACCCTTTTTTATGTGAACTTCCTTCTACTAACTTTGCTTTGGTTTCTTCCTAGTAGTTTGCATCTCCTTTCTATTTGTGTCTTCAATGATGATGTGTGTAATAAGATCAATTAAAAATAATTATCCATGCTTGTGCTTGAGTTGTTGCTTCTAGTCATTCCATTAGTTGGGTAGTTTTTTTTTTTATCAATATTCCAGCAATGAATCCTTCAAGATTGTTGATATTTTTGGCTTCATGTCCTTTAATAATATGTGGTATTCGTTAATTTGAGTTTTAATATCTTTGTTCTTCACCATTTCCCATTGGTAAAATTTTCCAATGCTAAATTTTTATTTTCTTACATCTTCGGCAGTATACTTTATCACTATATTCTTGTAGCTGCAATATACATCAAATAACTTATTGGAAAGGGTGTTTAAAATAAAGTGTTTATAAACCTTATTCTAATATGTCCATACTTTGGCATTATCATTATTCTTGGGATCAGTAAGAACCCAAGCAACTCAATACATATCAAAGACATCAAAGATTCTTTCTTACCACCTTTTGAAGTTTTCTCCAGTAATAACCTCAATCTTTGAAATATCAAGGAATAGCTTAGCTAATGACACAATGACAGTAGTAGCAGAGTTAGCGACATATCAAAGACATCAAAGATTCTTTCTTACCATCTTTTGAAGTTTTCTCCAATAATAACCTCGATCTTTGAAATATCAAGGAATGGCTTAGCTAATGACACAGTGGTAGAAGTAGCAGAGTTAGCGACATAAGAGATGACAACAACAGAGTTCTCAACAACAACATTATTAAGGGTAACAATGTTGTCAGTAGTAATGTTTTTGTTCATGTTACTAAACTATCATTAAGATTGTTATAATAAAATACAATGAACATACACAAAATAAAACATGAGGCGTGCACAAACACTGTCCTTAAGGATATTTTCTCAACATAGGGCTATCCTTCAGGATTCAACAAGTTCCTCCTCTAAAATGAGGGTTACAAAAACAGTTAAACCAAAATCGAAAGGAAATACCAGCAAACTCTACAAACATGGGAAAATACTACGGTTTTTCAACACACCTTGATTGTAAGAGTGCATATATATATATATATATATATATATATATATATATATATATATATATATCCACAGATAATATGTAATAGCTAGGTAGGAAATAAATTAGAAAATTAAAGAGTTGTTAGGGAATTAAAGAGTTATGGATGTTAAAAACATTTTAAAATAAAAGAGTTGTTAGGATTTTGTGATTGTTAGAAAATTAATTGCAAATGTTTAAACAATTATGGTGTCAATTTAAGGGCCAAAAATAAATTATTACTAGAGATAAAAGGTTCAGAAAGTACAAATGTTGCCTCACATTCAAGGAGGGGGAATTAGAGGTTTTCCTCTTGCTCGTCTCCACCTTATGCGCATAAGCCCACTATCCTTTCCTTGTTGGTTACTATCCCATATATCAAAGTTTACTATATAAACATTAGATAAAGGTCTTATTTTTTCAATGTGAGATAGAAAACCCCATATATACTCTATGTTCACAAGAAGTAAGTTGTGTTTTTTCAATGTGGGATAAAAACCTTTTGAAATAGCCTTCATTATTTACAACAAATTCAAATTGCATTTGTAATAATAACTCATAAATAATTAACTATTAGATATGTCTATATATATACTTCGGTTGTATAATGGATTCGATTAAGAAAATAAAAACAGTAAATTTGTTTCTTTATAATCTTTAAGTTTATTTTTCTATCTCTTTATGTTTTTTTTATTGCATATAAATATTTATACATATTAATGTTTGTTATATATATATATATATATATATATATATATATATATATATATATATATATATAAACATTATTATTTGATTTAGAATAAGTTTTATATCTTATGATAATCGAGATAATATGTATTAATATGAAAGCTAGAGTCATTGCGACAATGATACTAGAAAAAAAGAGTTCAACACAAAGCAAATGAAAAAACATATGTAAATATCATCTAATTGGGACTCCATTAGAATACCCTCTAAGCCTCTATACAAATCCTTGTCTATATAATTGAACTTGGGATTGTTAGTCTTCAACTATAATGTCAAGCGGTGTAGAACAAGTTGGAAGTTAACTGACTAGGTTAGGGAGTTTATCTTGAAATATAAGATTATTCTAGCACAACCAAATTCCACAACAGATAATATAGGCAAGCATAATGATTGCCTGACCTTGAAATCTCATTTTAACAAAAACTTCTACTGAAACAAAGCTTTATTAATGTCATGCACCATTGAAAACCTAACCATCCATACAATGTAAGAGAAGATGATTTGAAGTCTCTAAATGAGCATTGCAAAAAGAACAACAAGCATTCTCATAAACAAGCAAGTTTCTAAGAACCAACACATCTTTGTTATAGATACTATCACGTAGTAAGAGCCATATGAAGACTTCAATCTTTGGAGAAACAAGATCATTCTAGCATAAAGAAGAATAAGGAAACAGACCTAGAAATATTATTCTGTTATGAATTAAACTTCCAGACCTAACCGTGTATGTTCTAGATTTGTCAATCACCCAGTGTCAAATATCATCAACATTCAGAGTCAAGATTATCTCCTCAATATTGGTCATGGGATGGCCTAGGATGGGAAGCTTAGAATCTTGCCGATTTCTAATCCAACTGAGATTTATGAGTGTGATTGTTGTTGTTTTTCAAAGTGCTTTTCATTCATAAAAGTATCAAAATATTTTGTTTTTTTTTTTTTTTAAATCATTTTTGATATGAGCGCATCAAAATGATCTAAAAATACAAAAAAAATATTAATTTGAAGCAAATAAAAAAAATTAATTTTTTTCAAAAGTGCATTTGAAACGCAAAAACAAACAGGTAAGAACATCGACAACTATTAATCCTTGATTAGCTAACAAATAATACAATCAAGGATAAGTTTCTTTCAAAATACATTGATGGAGCCATTGATCTGACAAAAAATAAATAATCCTTCCATTCCCAACTTTAAACTGAATAACAATCTTCATTGTAAGGTGAAATTTATCATTGAAATTTATTGTTG
>Ga0325410_1002313_pt1 | contig 21306 bp, 13 predicted proteins | sample PopdelMetagenome_16_FD_206182 | JGI IMG/M metagenome (GOLD analysis project Ga0325410, IMG submission 206182) | Populus deltoides microbial communities from Bellville, Georgia, United States - Xylem-PdIQD-R3 | ecosystem: Host-associated > Plants > Phyllosphere > Stem > Wood/Secondary xylem... | reverse complement strand
AATTCCTTGGCGAATCTATCCTCATCCTTGTCAGCTCTTGCCCTTTGGGGTTGTGGATTGAAAGGGAAGTTCCCAGGTAACATCTTTCTCCTACCAAACCTTGAATCACTTGATTTGACATACAACGACGACCTCACTGGCTCTTTTCCTTCATCCAATGTGAGTAATGCCCTCGGGTTATTGGGCCTTTCTCATACAAGAATCTCAGTTTATTTAGAAAATGACTTCTTCAATAATCTAAAGTCGTTGCAAGTTTTGGTTCTTCAATACTCTAATATCATAAGGTCAAATCTAACCCTGACTGGTTATCTCACACGGCTCACTCGTTTAGAACTTATAGGTAATAATTTGGGTGGTCAAATTCCATCATCACTTAGAAACCTTGTGCAACTTCGATCCTTATATCTCGATGGCAATAATTTTTCAGGTAGGATTCCAGATTTTTTAGGTAACCTGACCCTCCTTGAAAATTTAGGTTTATCCAATAATCAACTCTCAGGACCTATCCCTTCTCAAATATGTACTCTTTCATTGAGATTGTTTGATTTGAGAAACAACCACTTGCACGGTCCAATCCCAAGTTCAATTTTCAAACAAGAGAACCTGGAAGCCCTTGCTCTTGCATCCAACAATAAATTAACAGGTGAAATTTCTTCCTCTATTTGCAACCTTAAGTTCCTTCGACTCCTTGATTTGTCCAACAACAGCTTGAGTGGTTTTGTACCACAATGTTTAGGGAACTTTAGCAACTCTCTCTCAATTTTGAATCTTGGCATGAATAATCTTCGAGGCACCATCTTTTCACAATTTCCAAAAGGGAATAACTTGGGATATCTCAACCTAAATGGCAATGAATTGGAAGGGAAAATACCATCGTCTATCATCAACTGTGCAATGCTGGAAATTCTTGATCTTGGCAACAATAAGATTGAGGATACATTCCCCTATTTCCTTGAAATGCTTCCAGAGCTGCATGTTCTTGTCCTAAAGTCCAATAAGCTTCAGGGTTTTGTGAATGGTCCGATTGCTAATAATTCCTTCTCCAAATTACGGATTTTCGACTTCTCCAGCAATAATTTGAGTGGACCATTGCCAACAGGGTATTTCAATAGTTTTGAAGCAATGATGGTCTCTGATCAAAATTCATTTTACATGATGGCAAGAAATTACTCTGACTATGCCTATTCCATAAAAGTGACATGGAAAGGGTTTGATATTGAGTTCACGAAAATCCAAAGCGCTCTTAGAATACTTGATTTGTCAAACAACAATTTCACCGGAGAGATTTCAAAGGTGATCGGAAAGTTTAAAGCAATTCAACAACTCAACCTCTCTCATAATTCCCTTACAGGTCATATTCAATCATCTATGGGAATGTTGACGGATCTGGAATCCTTAGATCTATCTTCAAATTTTCTTACTGGAAGGATTCCAGTACAGTTGGCAGATCTAACATTTCTTGGATTCTTAAACCTTTCACATAACCAGCTTGAGGGGCCCATACCCAGTAGAAACCAGTTCAATACGTTTAATGCAAGCTCATTTGAAGGAAACTTGGGTTTATGTGGATTTCCCATGCCAAAAGAATGCAATAGTGACGAGGCACCACCATCGCAGCCATCAAACTTTCACGATGGAGATGATTCAAAATTCTTTGGAGAAGGATTTGGATGGAAAGCTGTGGCAATAGGGTATGGATGCGGGTTTGTGTTTGGAGTCACAATGCGATACGTTGTGTTTAGAACAAGAAAACCAGCATGGTTTCTGAAAGTGGTTGAAGATCAATGGAATCTGAAGGCAAGAAGAACGAAGAAGAATGCTCGTAGAAATGGTGCAAGAAGAAACTAAACAACGCAGCTAGTAACATGAAGTAAGCTCTACAAGCATTTGACATCTTAAAGTTTTATGCGCAAGAGTTTATGCTTTTTTCTGTGCTATTTCCTTTGATTAGTCTTTTCTTTCTGTTTGATTAAATAAAAAATTATTTGTATGTTTCTAAATTGCAGTGAAGTTTCGAATAAACATCCTCGCTACCTTATGAGATACCAAGCAGAGTTGACATGAGAAGAACGCTAGAGTGGCAGATTCAGAGAACTGGATTCCTCTTTCGTACTTCTTCTGTTTTCCTTCATGGTTGTGTTTTATTTTATTTTATTTTCATTAGTTGTATGGTTAGTTTTGATGCTAGGTTTGGGTGTTACATCTATAAAAAAAGAAGCAATGCATGCAGCAGTTAATGTTGAATAGAAAATCCAGCTTGATTTTAAGGTTCTTTTTTTTTTTTTTAACCAGAACATAACCTACTTGATTTTAAGGTCCTAAAAAGACATCATACAATGGACAACTAGATTTTTAAGAGTCAGTTATTTCAGTTTGCTGCAGAGCTTTCATTTCTTTATTTTCTTTTTCTCTGTCATTGTAAACAAACATAACTTTTTTTTTCTAGTTAATTAGCCAAGTCTTTTTGGCACTAATTTTTATATAAAATCTTGATTATTATATATATAACTCTTAAAAAATGAAATGTATTGTAGAAAAGGGGTGTCTTAGTGATGGCCTTTTCAAAATAAATTTAATGATCATTAATGTAACCAAGGTTGAGATGAATAATATTAATAATGCATCTTCTTTTTAAAAGTTCAAGATAGAACAGAGAATTGTGGATTGTGTATTTATCGGATATGCTTACAATAATAGTGCATATGAGTTTTTTATATACAAGTTAAGTATTGAAAACATACATTATAATACTATTATGAAATCAAAGAGCACTATATTCTTTGAAGATGTGTTTTCATTTGAAGAGCTATAAAAAAATTATTCACTTAAAATAATAATAGAAGCTAACTCAAATAGTTATTATCAATCGAAAAATGATGAAGTTGAGCCTAGAAGAAGTAAAAGGACAAAAGCACTTGAATGATCCAATCCCAAGTTCAATTTTCAAATAAGAGAGCTTGTTAATAATCATTTTACATCCAACAGTAAAGAAATTTCTTTTTCTATTTGCAAGCTGAAATTCCTTCAAGTCTTTGACTTATCCAACAATAGCTTGAGTATTTCTACTCCCCCATGTTTGGAGAACTTCAATAACACTATTAGTTTTACATTTAGGCATGAACAATCTTCAATGAACATGTTTTTAAATAATTCCCGACAGAATTACCAATAGTATTTTTTGAGAATTACCAATAGTATTTTTTGAGGGATATACCGACGGAATGAAGCAGGAATTACTGATGGTATTTTTGAGATCATTTTAATGCGCTTATATCAAAAATAATTTTTAAAAAATAAAAAAACATTATTTTGATACTTTTCTAAGTGAAAAGCAATTTGAAAAGCAATCGCAACCACATTCCCAAACAGGCTATAAAATCAACAATTTACAATTATGTTACCAATTTCTCAAAGTTTCTGAAACCATAGAGTAGAAAATCATAATTTCCCTTCCTATACATAAATCGATAAAAATTAGAGAGGTATGATATCTTACCCAAGAGTTTTGAACCTCATTTGACACTTTTCTAGCAAGTTTCTTCCTCAATTCTCCTTTTCCCTTCATTATACCTTACTTCAATTACTTATTTCTCACTTTCCCTCTCCTAAACACTATCCCACACACTTGATTTTCCAAGAAAACAAGGAAAGAACCCAATCTCTCACCTCCTACACTTCATTTAAGTGGAAAAAAAAAGAAGAAAAATTCAAAGCTTCTTTTTTTTTTTCTCTCTCATAAGGCTGGCCGGCTGCTTATCAAGGAAGAGAGGAGAGATTTTTGTTCCATGTTCTGAAAATAGCCCTTTTTATTAGTTATGAGCTCTATCATCATTTCAACAGGTAATCGGTAGATTTCTTCCACCTTATATGTGGAAGGAAATAAAATTCTCTCTGAAGTATCATTTGATTATTTATTTATGTCAGAATTTCACGTGGACTAACAACATAAATATGAGAAGTAGTTCTTCTTTACTACCTCCTACCATAGGTATATATGCTGAAGTGATGTTAACGCGTTTTGAACATGTTCATAAGAAAAGAATCAAGTTGCAGATCATTTAGTCAAGCAAGGAGTTCTTAGAGAAGATGACTTAATTAGTTGTGGATTTAGTCGTGCTAGTAAGTTTTCTCACTCTTCTGAGTTTTTCTATCCTCTTCTTTCTATCTATTAAGCTATGTTTTTAATGGCTATAACAGTGATTGAATAAATCTCTCGTATTTCATTAAGGAAAAAAACCCATTCCATATTCTTATAATGTATACGATTCTAAGCCTATAACAAAAGCCCAATATTACAAAAAATTATCGTGGAAACTAATATTGCCGTGTTTCCAACACTTTTGTTTAGTCCCATGTTTTGCGCCACTTGTTTGACAATATATATTAGTTGCGGAGACTTGAAGGTCAGTAAAAGGGACAGACCAAATGAAGATTGGTTGGTTTTAATTACTTGATGATGCTGAAAAAAGAAAGATCTTTTAGGACTACCAATTCAAATCATAAACTCATTTAAAATGCTAATTATTTTAATGGTATTTTAGTCATTTAAAATAATATAAAGCGATAGTTTGACATAGGGTTCTCATTTTAGTCATTTTAGTCATATATATTTTATATATCTCAAGTATTTACTTTCCCTCTTTCTTTTTTCTTCTTTTTTTTTTTCCTTTGCTAGCTTACACCCTTTGTGAGGTAACTGCAGTTCATATCTATTCAACTTATAAAATAAATAAATAAATAACTTGTTATAAAAAATGTCAAAAAGTAACTGTGATATATAATTGTTTGAGAATTTTATATGATTTATTTGTTTGTTTGTCTGTCAAGCTAGAAATTATTTGAGGAGTGCTGATAAATCACTTGTTCAAGAAAAAATGTTATTAGGAATCTCTACTAAAAAATATAAATGAATTCTAATTAAATAGGTTGCTCTTAGATTTAAAATCACTTGAGGAATTTGCTAGAACGTATTTTATTATGAGTAATGGATCAGTTTTCTATCTTCTATATTTGGTTTCAAGATTTTTCCTTCCATAATTTTTTCTCTCCAATTGTACACATCCGATTTGCTCGATGGGTAGAAACAAAGACTTGTGAACAATAATCAAAGTTTTCACCACTGTCCCTCTCTCAATTTCTCTCTTCCATTCTGTTTCTCTTCCATTTTCACACAACAATTTCTTCATCAAATTACTCCTCTTCATCTCATTTATGTGCTCATGACCAAAGTCTTTCTTTGCTCCAATTCAAGAGTCCTTTTCCATCAGTAGCTCTGCTTCAGGGCGTTGCCACCATCCCAAGACAGAGTCGTGGAAAGAGGGTACAGACTGCTGCTTGTGGGATGGGGTTGTTACCACAACACAATCTGACAGCAAGCATTGTGAGAATTCATTGGAGAGATAAGGTTGAAAAAGCTACTAGAGTAATAAGGCAGAACTCTCCTACGATGCTGCCAGTGGATGCCTACAAAATTGGCACCTTTTGCTAGAGAAAAGTTAAGGATAAAGATGCTTCAATGACAACAAATTCAAGTCAGAATGGTATTCTAACAAGATAAAGAAACTGCTGTGATTCTCCTGAAACTAAAAGGATTCTATGATGATAAATCCGGATGCCACTCCATACCCTTATCCATGCAGAACAAGATGACTGCTATCAAACTGTATAGAAGATAATCCCTATTCATTAGCTCTTAGAATCCTTGTAAATGTCACCTTTAGTACTCTTTAAATACCCTCCTACCATCACTGTAAATAGATTAAGAGATCTATTGCTGTAAAATCTATCAAGCATTATATGCTCACGTTCTTCATAAATAAAAACAGCAAAACAGAGAAAGTCTCCACTCACATCTACAGTTTTCTTCTGGGGTCACTTGTGACCTGAAAACAGGGCAAGTCACTGGACTGGACCTCTCTTGCAGCATGCTTTATGGCACCCTCCATCCCAATAGCACCCTCTTCTCCCTGCATCATCTTCAAAAGCTCGACCTCTCTGACAATCATTTCAATAGCTCCCATATTTCTTCTCGATTTGGCCAGTTCTCCAACCTGACACATCTTAACCTAAACTACTCAGTCTTTGTAGGTCAAGTTCCGTTGGAAATCTCTCAGCTCTCCAAATTAGTTAACAGAGATTCTATAGATTCTAAACATATAAATTCAATTTTTTTAAAATTTTAAAACACAAAAGTTTTTTAAAATAACGATTTTAAAGAAATGACTCTTTAGGCCTCCACTTCAGCAAAATAACAAAGTTCAAGGACTATAAATATTCATTGAACCACATTAAGGTAAAAGGTTTACAATTTTCATCATTTAATACATATATATTTTTTAAATTATTTATTTACATAATCTCATAGTTAAATTATTTTTTTATATAAAATAGAAAAAGGAAAAAGGAAGAGCACAAACTGTATCTATTAGCACATATTCATTGCTATTTTCTAAGCTATGAAATGCTTCTTCTTCTTCTGGGAAACACATAAATTTCTTAACCCTTTAAGTACACAGTCACCTGTTCTTGTTAATAATAGCAATAATAATCTATCAGTACATGCGAAGGGGGGTCCAATTAGTATTAAGTTTATAAGCCAGCAAGGAATAATAGCAGGGTAGATGTCCCCGAGAACAGCTGCCATCAGACGAGCTGCAAAGGAAGTTCTAATTAGAGCATGAACTGTATCAGTTAGCACAAAGACTTGCTGAAAAAATGTCAATTTTGGAAATTAGTACTGCCGTGTTTCCAACGCTCACAGCTCTCCTTGTGTGGAAATATTTGCAAGCGAACCTTCAGTTCCATATTCAGCACCACATGAAGAGGCCAATGACAGATCACAAAATGCAGATTGGTTCTCCCTTGTTGATGCTAAAAGAGAAAAACCTTTTAGGACGACCAATCCCACAGTATCTTGAGGGCAAGAACCTTCAAACTCCATTAATTCTTCATTGTTTGTCAGTTTTCTAGTAACTGTTCAATAAAGCAATTGCCAGAACGTGTTGACTGTAGATTGGATTGAAGTGGACATAAGAAGGTGAGGATGACTATTTAACTACGAGCGTAAATTATTAAGAAGTTTTCTTCCTATATATTGAGGCTTGAATTTATTGGAAATTATATTTTAGCGGGCAAAGCAATCTTCGTATAAATTTCATTGATAAATACAATTTGGAAAAACATCTCTGAACATTCAAATGAAGCTGTCACGATTTTTAATATTTTTTTGTATCTTGCTATAAATATTTCATGTAAAATTCGGCATTCATAATTATCTACCTTATTTATTAGCACTTGTGGTAGTGAATTAAGGGACCTCTCCTCGTGTGGAAATATTCGCTGAATGAAATTATTGGTTGCTTAATCTTGCTGTACAACTGTGAAATGGATTGGACATAATTAAGAAGGTGAAGATGACTTTGTTTATCAATTTTTTATTTCAATTATGTATACATAATCCCATAGTTTAAATTATTTTTTATTTAAAATAGATAAGGGAAAAATCAAAGTATATCAATTGAAGGAATGGAAAGAATTTTTGTGTGCTCAGCTTACAAAGTCTTTCTCTCCTTCAATTCAAACAATCGTAATTTTCCATTAGTAGTTCTGCTTTCAACACAAAAGATCATAAGCATATTTTTAAATTTATAATTGATATAAAATCAAAAAATCTAGCATACATACTAATATTAAAATTAAATATATTTAAATTAAAATAAGAATGATATTTGATTTTTAATGATGAGTCATTTCTCCTTAAAATTTTATAACTCCTTACTATTTTTGTTAATATGTACTTCTAAATAAGGTATTTAAACCAAATATAATGTGACTCAAATATCTCTCAATAAAATAAACAAAAATTCTATATTTAAAAAGAAAATCAAAGCATAAACTATAAATAAAGAGATGAGAAGAGTGTAAGATCTTAAAAAATTCAAGTTAAAAGCGCCCCGAGTTTTGTTTATATGAAAAATGAGTTGAAAATTATAATAATCTGAATTATTTAAAATAAAAAAAGGAAAAATCAAAGTAGAAATTTGTCAAACAACATTTTAATTATTTTGAATAGTAATAGGATTGATTAATTTTAAAAACAATCAGCAACCCCTAAAAAAATATTTAATCTTTTTAGGAAATCAATACTATCGTGTTCCTTTTCTTATTCTCATCAGTCAATGAAGTATTTGTTTGGCACTATAATAGCTTTTGCAATTTAAAATTCTTCAAATAACTATTTTGTTATTTTTAATACTAAAATAATTAATTTAAGAAATATTAGCAACCCCTAAAACACTATTTAATCTAAAAATCAATATTGAGTTTTTTAAGTTTATATTTTTAGTTTTATCCACCAACATTTTGTTATTTTTTTGTCTTTGTTATATATGAATTTTTTCTATTATTTTGAAAGTAACAAAGATTAAATTTTATCTTTGTTGAATCTAGTTTTTTTTAAAATAAAATTTATTTTTTAATTAAATTAAATTAATTTCAGGAAAAAGATTTTGTTCAATTTGGAAAAACATCTCTGAAAATTCAAATTAAGCTGTCACGATTTTTAAACTGTTATACTTTAGGGTCAGGAGAAACGAGATATAAGTGCAAAGTCATTGCTTTGCGTAATTATTACTTTGCCAAGAAACAACAATTCAGTTTGCACAATTTGCGTAATTATTACATATTTACTTACTGTCTGTAAAATATATATATTATTTCCATCGGTTTTTAATTTTTAAATCCTGGAAAAGGTATTATTCATATCATGTTTTTCTGTAGCGTTTGATGCTTCAAATAATTTTTAAACAACTTAAAATGTTTTTAGATTAATTAAAATGGTATTCAAATGATTTTTCTAGAGGCACAGATTGATAAATGATGATTATTTAACATAGACGTAACAGATGCTCAACAATTGTTGTATACTTTCATCTACGTTGGTACTTAAATCTCTACATATACAGCCATATACCTAAGCTGTGAATTAACTACACGTGTAAATTATTAAAAAAAATTCATCCTTTTGAGAATCTTGTGTGTTGTTTTTTTTTTTTAAAAAAAATCAGTGGACAAAGAAAGCTTTCGCAGAAATCCCACTTTCAATAATATCCACGGAATTTATGAGCACTATTAGTTTGTTGGAAAATTATATACAAGAAATAAAGACTTTGGGGCAAAAAAAAACAAAAAAGGAAACAGACCAAATCGTTAGAGGCACAGATTGATTTTTTTTCTTTGCTACGCTAGCAAAATCTTGATTGGTTTGTGTATAAATAGTACCAATGCAAATCTTTATTTCTCATCTTTCGTTCAACACTCCAAATATACTTTCGAATCCTGCAAGGCCAGCCAACATGGGGTTTTCACCACTGTCCCTCTCTCAATTTCTCTCTTCCATTCTGTTTCTCTTCCATTTTCACACAACAATTTCTTCATCAAATTACTCCTCTTCATCTCATTTCTGTGCTCCGGACCAAAGCCTTTCTTTGCTCCAATTCAAAGAGTCCTTTTCCATTAATAGCTCTGCTTCAGGGCGTTGCCAGCATCCCAAGACAGAGTCGTGGAAAGAGGGTACAGACTGCTGCTTGTGGGATGGGGTGACTTGTGACATGAAAACCGGGCAAGTCACTGCACTGGACCTTGCTTGCAGCATGCTTTATGGCACCCTCCATTCCAATAGCACCCTCTTCTCCCTGCATCATCTTCAAAAGCTCGACCTCTCTGACAATGATTTCCAAAGCTCCCATATATCTTCTCAATTTGGCCAGTTCTCCAATCTGACATATCTTAACCTAAATTACTCAGTCTTTGCAGGTCAAGTTCCGTCGGAAATCTCTCATCTCTCCAAATTGGTTTCACTTGATCTCTCTGGAGATGAAAACGACTATCTAAGTCTAGAACCAATTTCTTTTGACAAGCTTGTTCAAAATCTAACCCAGCTTAGAGAACTCGATCTGAGTTCAGTAGACATGTCATTGGTTGCACCCAATTCCTTGATGAATCTGTCGTCTTCTTTGTCATCACTCAAACTCCGTTCCTGTGGATTGCAAGGAAAATTCCCATCCTCAATGAGAAAGTTTAAGCACCTCCAGCAGTTGGATCTTGCAGATAACAATCTTACAGGTCCAATTCCATATGATCTTGAGCAACTCACTGAGTTGGTTTCACTTGCTCTCTCTGGAAACGAAAACGACTATCTAAGTCTAGAACCAATTTCTTTTGACAAGCTTGTTCAAAATCTAACCCAGCTTAGAGAACTCTATCTGAGTTGGGTGAACATGTCATTGGTTGTACCCAATTCCTTGATGCATGTGTCTTCTTCTTTGTCATCACTCGCACTCTACTCCTGTGGATTGCAAGGAAAATTTCCATCCTCAATGAGACAATTTAAGCACCTCCAGCAATTGGATCTTAGATACAACAATTTTACAGGTCCAATTCCATATGATCTTGGGCAACTCACTGAGTTGGTTTCACTTGCTCTCTCTGGAAACGAAAACGACTATCTAAGTCTAGAACCAATTTCTTTTAACAAGCTTGTTCAAAATCTAACCCAGCTTAGAGTACTAGATTTGAGTTGGGTAAACATGTCATTGGTTGTACCCAATTCCTTGATGAATCTGTCTTCTTCTTTGTCATCACTCGCACTCTACTCCTGTGGATTGCAAGGAAAATTCCCATCCTCAATGAGAAAATTTAAGCACCTCCAGCTGTTGGATCTTAGAAAAAACAATCTTACAGGTTCAATTCCAGATGATCTTGGGCAACTCACTGAGTTGGTTTCAATTGATCTCTCTTTCAATGCCTATTTGAGTGTAGAACCAAGTTCTTTTGACAAGATTATTCAAAACCTAACCAAGCTAAGAAATCTCCGTTTGGGTAGTGTAAATATGTCTTTGGTCACACCTAATTCCTTGGCGAATCTGTCCTCATCCTTGTCAGCTCTTGGCCTTTGGGAGTGTAGATTGAAAGGGAAGTTCCCAGGTAACATCTTTCTCCTGCCAAACCTTGAAGTGCTTGATTTGTCCAACAACAAGGGCCTCACTGGCTCTTTTCCTTCATCCAATGTGAGTAATGGCCTCCGGTTATTGGCTCTTACTCTTACGAGAATTTCAGTTTCTTTAGAAAATGACTTCTTCATAAATCTAAAGTTGTTGGGAGTTCTGGTTCTTAGAGAATGTAATATCATAAGGTCAAATCTAACCCTGATTGGTCATCTCACACAACTCACTCGTTTAGACCTCCTAGGTAATAATTTGAGCGGTCAGATTCCACCATCACTTAGAAATCTTGTGCAACTTCAAATCTTAAATCTTGATTTCTGTAATTTTTCAGGTAGGATTCCAGATTTTTTAGGTAACCTGACCCGTCTTGAAATATTGGGTTTATCTAATAATCAACTTGTAGGACCTATCCCTTCTCAAATAAATACTCTTTCATTGAAGTTGTTTAATTTGGGAAACAACCACTTGCATGGTCCAATCCCAAGTTCAATTTTCAAAAATGAGAACCTGGAAGTCCTTGCTCTTGCATCCAACAATAAATTAACAGGTGAAATTTCTTCTTCTATTTGCAAGCTTAAATTCCTTCTATTCCTTGATTTGTCCAACAACAACTTCAGTGGTTTTATACCACAATGTTTAGGGAACTTTAGCAACTCTCTATCAGTTTTGAATCTTGGCATGAATAATCTTCAAGGCACCATCTTTTCACCATTTTCAAAAGGGAATAACTTGGAATATCTCACCCTAAATGGCAATCAATTGGAAGGGAAAATACCATTGTCTATCATCAACTGTACAATGCTGGAAGTTCTTGATCTTGGCAACAATAAGATTGAGGATACATTTCCCTATTTCCTTGGAATGCTTCCAGAGCTGCATGTTCTTGTCCTAAAGTCCAATAAGCTCCAGGGTTTTGTGAATGGTCCGATTGCTAATAATTCCTTCTCCAAATTAGGGATTTTCGACATCTCCAACAATAATTTGAGTGGACCATTACCAACAGGGTATTTCAATAGTCTTAAAGCAATGATGGTCTATGATCAAAATTTATTTTACATGATGGGAAGAATTAGTTACTTTGAGTATGCCTATTACATAGAAGTGACATGGAAAGGGTTTGATCAATATTTCCGGAAAATCCAAAGCACTCTTAGAATACTTGATTTGTCAAACAACAGTTTCACGGGAGAGATTCCAAAGGAGATCGGAAAGCTTAAAGCACTTCAACAACTCAACCTCTCTCATAATTCCCTTACAGGTGAAATTCAATCATCATTAGGAATGTTTACCGATCTGGAATCATTAGATCTGTCTTCAAATTTTCTTACTGGAAGGATTCCAGTACAGTTGGCAGATCTAACATTTCTTGCAGTCTTAGACCTTTCACATAACCAGCTTGAGGGGCCCATACCCGGGGGAAAGCAGTTCAACACGTTTAATGCAAGCTCATTTGAAGGAAACTTGGGTTTATGTGGATTTCCAATGCCAAAAGAATGCAATAGTGACGAGGCACCACCATCGCAGCCATCAAACTTTCACGATGGAGATGATTCAAAATTCTTTGGAGAAGGATTTGGATGGAAAGCTGTGGCAATAGGGTATGGATGTGGGTTTGTGTTTGGAGTCACAATGGGATACGTTGTGTTTAGGACAAGAAAACCAGCATGGTTTCTGAAAGTGGTTGAAGATCAATGGAATCTGAAGGCAAGAAGAACGAAGAAGAATGCTCGTAGAAATGGTGCAAGAAGAAACTAAACAACGCAGCTAGTAACATGAAGTAAGTTCTACAAGCATTTGACATCTTAAAGTTTTATGCGCAAGAGTTTATGCTATTTTTTCTGTGCTATTTCCTTTGATTAGTCTTTTCTTTCAGTTTCATTAAATAAAAAAATTATTTGTATGTTTCTAAATTGCAGTGAAGTTTCGAATAAACATCCTCGCTACCTTATGAGATACCAAGCAGCGTTGACATGAGAAGAACGCTAGAGTGGCAGATTCAGAGAACTGGATTCCTCTTTCGTACTTCTTCTGTTTTCCTTCATGGTTGTGTTTTATTTTATTTTATTTTCATTAGTTTTATGGTTAGTTTTGATGCAAGGTTTGGGTGTTACATCTATAAAAAAGAAGCAATGCATGCAGCAGTTAATGTTGAATAGAAAATCCAGCTTGATTTTAAGGTTTTTTTTTTTTAACCAGAACATAACCTACTTGATTTTAAGGTCCTAAAAAGACATCATACCATGGACAACTAGATTTTTAAGAGTCAGTTATTTCAGTTTGCTGCAGAGCTTTCATTTCTTTATTTTCTTTTCCTCTGTCATCGTAAACAAACATAACTTTTTATTCTAGTTAGCTAAGTCTTTTTGGCACTAATTTTTATATAAAATCTTGATTATTATATAAAAGAAGATTGTATTTGAGAGTATACTCTTAAAAAATGAAATGTATTGTAGAAAAGGGTGTTTTAGTGATGACATTTTCAAAATAAATTTAATGATGATTGTAACAAGGTTAGGGCATGTAAATTATAATTTTATATAAAATTAGTCCATCTTCAATTATTATCTACCATGGTTTTTGAGAAAAATCATACGTGTAAGGTTTGTGTAGAATCAAAATTAACAAAACCTTCTTTTTAAATAATTAAAAGAAGTAGTGAATTTCTACATTTAATTCACTCGAACATTAATTAATTTTTTAAAAATGGTGTAAACTAAAGGAGGAAAGAAGTACTATATCACCTTTATTGAGAATTGCACGGGTACTCTTATACTTATTTGCTTAGAAACAAAAGAAGACTCTTGAAATGTTTAAAAATTATAAAAATCAACTTAATAAGAAAAAAAGGTAATACGAAGTTATAGATATAGAGAGTATGAAACACATTTTGGTGAATTTTGTTTCCAAAATGAGATAATCCATCAAATTATTACTCCTTATTTAGCTCAATAAAATGACATTAAAAAACATAAAAATCAAACACTTAAAAAAATAATAAATATCATGTTGATAAGTTCAAGAGTATCTTAAAACTTGTGAAAGGAGTCAATTCTGACTACCAATTGTATATTTAATAAAGTACACCCATAAAAAGCTAGAAAAGACACTATATGAATTGTGGAAAGGTAAATGACCTTTGTCGCACCCGACATCGCGGCGGCCCTAAAAATAATTCTTGATATATGGAAAAAGAACAAATTTCTGGTATCTGGTTCTTTTAAGGGAAAAGGTCTTGTTTGAGGAGTCGCCACCTAGTAATATGGTCACTAGGAACCCTAACTAGTCAACAGAGAATCTATGGCTCGGGATTGGTTACTTAAAAGGGAAGATATCATCACTCCTTAAACGTTCTGCCTAAAGCATACTACATTGCTTGTTTTGTCTTAAATTGCTAAATGTTTATTAGTTTATGCTATGATGATTTGTTTATAATATTCCTGACTCTGGTGCCAGTGAATATTCGAGCTCGAATAATTCCAACTCTGGCGTTGGTAAAAATTCATAGCTACGGAAAAAAAATTAGATAAATATTTTTTATTCTCTACTCTAGCGCCAGTGAATAAATAAATAAAAATAAATTTATTTTTACACATGCACATATATTTTTTTTATTTTTCTAGGTAAATAAAATAAAATACAACGAATAAAAATAATATAAATTTAAACCGGTATTTTTATTCCTGACTCTAGCGTCGGTGAATAAACCAATAAATTTACATTATTTTTATTCATGCATACATATTTTTTATTTTTTTATTTTTTATTTTTAGTTTTTTAATTTTTTTATTATTATTATTTTTTGGGCTAGGCCCAGCTCAGCCCACATGGGCTGAGTCCCATCTGGCCCAGCCTGGTCACTGGCCCAAGCCAGTGACCCGGTTGGGAAACATAAAGCACGCGTGAATTAAATCACGTGTGCATGTGCAGGTAAAGGGAGTGAATTAAAATTAAAAGTGGGGGAAGTGAAGCTTACTTACCTGGTTCTGAAAAAAATCGAAAGCAGTAGCAACGATGGTGCTGGTCACGGTGGCCTTCCTCTGCTTAGGTTCTTCCATTCTGCTTTCCTTTGCTGCCTTGCCCACCGCCTTTTCTGCTTTTTTTCCTGCGTTCCTATGTTTTCTCAGTTCTTGAGATGAAGGAATTAAAAAGATAACGATGTCGGTTCTCTCGGGTGATTCTTCATTTTCTGCTTGTTTTTTTTCTTTGTTTTCTTGCTCTGTTTTATTCTGTGTTATGCTTGAATTCTGGGACTAAACCAAAGCTTGGTTTAGTCCTCTGTTTCCTTCCTTTGGTGTTCGTTTTCTCCCCCCTGAGTCTGCTTCATTTCCTCTGCTATGTCTCTGTGCGTTTGGTGTGTTGAGCCTGTTCTCTAGGGAGAGGGGAAATTGGAATCCCCTAAGCTGGAGTTTTGAAGGAGGGCAAGCAATCTCTCCGGCCTGTTTCAGCGTTTCTTCCTTTTCTATTTCTGCTTGTTTATTTCTGGCCCCCCTCTATTCGTGGCTCTCTTTTTTTTTCCTTTCGTTTCTGTGATCCCCCTCCTTTTCTAGGTTTAATTCTCTGTTTTTACCCCCCTCTGTGTTTTTTTTTCCTGTCTTCGGGTTCTTCCTTTTTCCTCTCCCCTGTGACCTTTCGTTCTCTGGCTTTTATAGCCACAGAACAATTCGTTTCTTCCAACCATTGATTGCAGGTGTAATGGCAGCGATGGCAGCGGCGGGCGTCCGTTGAAGAAGATGAATAGCGTATCCATAGACGGCGCCGTTTTGAAGTTTAATGATTATTTGCGTTTTGGCCCTCAACATTTTAAAAGTTTTGTAATTAAGCTCCTAGCTCAAACTGTAATTGGCCCCCTGCATTTGCGCGCAATTTTCAATGTAGTCCTTGGATTTTAATTTTGCAATTTTTACCCCAAACTTTAATATTTCTTCAATTAAGTCCCTGAATAAGTTAATTTAATTAAATCCAAAGTCCAATTAAGTCTAAAACTTATCAATTCTCCAATTAAACCCTTGATTGGATGAATTAAATTAATTCCAAGCTTAATTAAGTCTCAAAACTTAATCAATTCTCCAATTAAACCCTTGATTGGATTAATTAAATTAATTCCAAGCTCAATTAAGTCTAAAACTTTAATCAATTCTCCAATTAAACCCTTAATTGGATTAATTAAATTAATTCCAAAGTTTAATTGAACCCCAAAACTTCCAATCATATTACCCTTAACCCAAATTTTAATTTATTTTTTATTTATTTCTTTTTACTTGTTTTTTTCATCATTATTATTTTGTTTCATCATTTTTTTAATCCTTTTCGGTAAATAAAATAATAATAATAATTAAAATAAAATGGTCAAAAATTGGGTTATGACAATCTTCTTAAAAATACCTCAAAATGTGGGGGTGTCTTGAAAAGATAGCAATACCTGATTCTAAAAAGTTCAAGATAGGACATAGAATTGTACTGGATTGTGTATTTATCAGATATACTTACAATAATAGTGCATATTAGTTTTTTATACACAAGTTAAGTACTGAGAACATACATTCTAATACTATCATGGAATCAAAGAGCGCTACAATCTTTGAAAATGTGTTTTCATTTGAAGAGCTAGAAGAAAATTATTCACTTAAAAGAATGATAGAAGCTAGTTTAAATAGTCATCATCAATCGAAAAATGATGAAGTTGAGCCTGGGAAGAGTAAAAGGACAAAAACAACCAAAATATTTGAAATTTGAGCAATAACCACTTGAATGGTCCAATCCCAAGTTCAATTTTCAAATAAGAGAGCTTGTTAGTCATCATTTTACACCCAACAGTAAATTGATAGGTGAAATTTCTTTTTCTATTTGCAAGCTGAAATTCCTTCAAGTCCTTGACTTGTCCAACAATAGCTTGAGTGATTCTATTCTGCAATGTTTGGAGAACTTCAATAACACTCTATTAGTTTTACATCTAGGGATGAACAATCTTCAAGGAACTATCTCTTTGACATTTTTAGAGAGGAATGGCTTGGGATATTCCAACCTCAATGGCAATTAATTGGAAGGGGAAATACCATCGTCAATCATCAACTGCATAATATTGGAAGTTCTTGATCTTGGCAACAATAAGATTGAGGATACATTCCCCTATTTCCTAGAAACGCTTTCAAAGTTGCAGGTTCTTGTTCTAAAATTGAATAGACTCCATGGTTTTGTGAAGGGTCTAATAACTTATAACTCCTTCTCCAAGTTATAGATTTTTGACATCTTCAACAATAATTTTAGGGTGTTTTAATAGTCTTGAAGCAATGATGGTCTCTTCAAAATATTTTTTATATGATGGCAAGAGTTTTCTCAAAATATGCCTATATCTTAAAAACAACATGGAAAGAATTGGAAGTTGAGTTTATGAAAATCCAAAGTACTCTTGGAGTACTTGTTTTGTCAAATAACAATTTCATCAGAGAGATTCCAAAATTGATCAAAAAGCTTAACATTTCAACAACTTAGCCTCTCTCACAATTCTCTTACAGGTCATATATATCCAATCATCATTAGGTTACTAGAAGGATTCCTATGCAGTTGGCTAATCAAAGCTCGATGGCTAATCATTTCTTTAGATCCTAAATCTTTTACACAACCAGCTCGAGGGACACATCTAGTGAAAGTAACTCAACACATTTGATCAAAGCACATTTGAAGGAAACTTCGGTTTATGTGGATTTCCACTGCCAAAAGGATGCAATAGTGGCGAGGCACCATCATTGTTGCAATCAAACTTTAATGAAGGAGACCGCTCAACATTGTTTGGAGATGGATTTGGATGGAAAGTTGTGGCAATGGGTTATGGATGTGGGTTTGTATTTGGAGTCACAATGGGTTATATTGTGTTTACAACGAGACAATTTGCATGGTTTATGAGGATGGTTGAAGGTCAATGGAATTTGAAAGGAAGAAGAACAAAAAAGAATTCTCGCAAACAAGGTGCAAGAAGAAACTAAAAAAATTACATTAAATTAAAGTAAGTTTTGCAAGCAATTGACATTTTTCAGGTTTCATATAGAAGAGTTTATGCTTACGCTATCAATTTTACCATTCTATTTCTGTGAGTACAGAACTGTAAGTACTCATGACTATAATTGTATGTTTTCTTATTGCAGTACAAATTAGGCTGTACCTCACGAGATACTAAGTGGAGTTAACATTGGAACAACACTAAGGTGTTAGGTTTAGAATATTTGATGGAGGCAGAAGCTAAAAACAACATCAAACAAATAACATAGAATTTTAATGAATGAAAAGGACTTCACATGTGAACACCAAATTCATAGTTTCATTCTCTCTAAAATAATACCAATAAATTTTATCTCCTTAGAAGATTTACAAAATCTTAAATAGACTAGAAACTCTACCCTAACTAGAAAAAAAAACAAAAATATAAAGGAAAGAAGCATAAAATACGAAATAAATCAAGAAATCCAAAAAAACACGTGGAAAATAACAAACCTATCAAAACCCGGGGGACCTGGGCAAGATTTTCAATACTTAAAGAACTGACAGATTGTGATGTAGGGAAAACAGCCTTTGAAAACTCTTATAAAAATTTCAACTTAATTTAACGATTAGATCAAAAGTTATGGCCCTTTTGAACTATCATTCTGGTTTGACGCGACCAGCTATTAGGTCTAAACTTATCACATTGGTTCATAAATACATATGTTAAGTCATCCATGGAGTTTTTCTAGGGCAAATCCACATCTAGTCATGGCAGATCTATATTTAACTACTCAAAATCGCTTGTTATCACAAGGCCGGGTACATCAATATTTGATTCCTCTTTCACACCACTTCTATTTTTCTTCCTTGTTGGGTTTTAATTTTCTTTTTCAATAGTTTTCAGATTTCATACAAGGTTCATGGAGTGTTCCTTCCATTAAAAAAAAAAACCCAGAACTCTGGCATATTGAAAATAGAGTGTTGTCAGGCTGTGTTTGATTTCACCAGCTTTTGCGTTTGCATTGAAACAAACGCGACAAGGCGTTTGATAACAAACCAAATTGCATTTTGTACAGCGGGCCCCACTAAAAAATTGAATTTAAAATGCAATTTTTGTGCAGCAGTTTTTACATGTTTTTTTAACTGAATTTCGTAAAACCTTATTTGTTTTTGCGTTTCAAAAGCGCTTTTGAACAAAATTGATTTGATTTTATTTTTTTTCTTTGCTTCAAATTGATATATTTTTTGTGTTTTCATATCATTTTTAAGGGATTTAGATTGTACTCATTCCAATTACCAGACTCGAAGAGCCCAGTATTGTTATTTATTGTCACTACCTCCCCGTGTCATGATTGGGTAATTTGCGCGTCTGCTGCCTTCCTTGGATGTGGTAGCTGTTTTTCAGGCTCCCTCTCCGGAATCGAACCCTAATTCTCTGTCACCCGTCATCACCATGGTAGGTGTCACGGGGTAAATTTTCGCTACGCGAATAAACCCGTGCGCAGCCTAGTGCCTCACTAGACTCAGCCTTCCCTTGTCAATCCCACTTGTGTTTGCCTATTAACTAAGCAAGCCGAATACACAAGTAGAATAAGATAATCAAAGTGCACAACAAGCTTTACAGGAACTCTTTCCCAACCTTTATTAATCTCGTACACAAAGGAAACTATACACAAATTCGTATGTGTGCTATGCACAAAGATTGTATGTTACACCAAGCTATCTCTAACTAGTGCTCTATATGTTCTTGCATGCCCATACATGCCACCCCCTCAACCAAGGGCTACAACAAGTATTTATAGACAAGCATTTACAAGGCACACCCCATATTCCTACTTTTAAGGAAGTAATGGGACACTATCTCACCCATGTTCACCCATGAACATAGTGGCCCCATTATCTACCAAGTAGTGGGAAGTTCCCCCCATGATCCCCTATGATCTTAGTGAGTTGAGAGCAACCCCTGGTCAGCCCCCACAATCCCATGATCTTGGATATCTATAATTGCCACTACCCACGTTATGAATGCCCACCTAGCAACCCCATCTGCCTGCCAGCTCTTGCTGCGTCATCTGTTGAGTCACTCACATGCCTTGGACAATCCTTCATCCAAGTTTCAGATCGTGCCAAGTCGAACCAACGACTTGCACAAGCCATTGCACGCTGCTGAATTCACATCTGCGTGCAAGATGCCAATGTTTGCACTGCCGAATTCCGCTACAGCCCCAATTCTCGTCAGCCTATCCTCTTGACGAGTTTTCCTGCCTGGTTTGGACATTCCATCGTCCAGCCCATGTTCGTCAACAATCTGCGCTGCCGATTTATCCCCCTGTTGGCATGGCTGCCAGCACCCCTAGGCACTGTTTTGGACAACCTGTCGAAGTGTGCACGTCGTGCACATTTGACACTGTTACAAACCACCCCCACCAAAAGAACCTGACGCCCTCATCAGACAAATTCGAAGTACCCTTACACCGCATCTGTTCCTCGTCATAATCCATGTTTCTCCCAAGAAACCTCTAGCTTTGCCTACATTCAACAACAATTAAGTCCGCTGAATTTCGTCAACCTGTTTCAAAACCAAGCTGTGACACATTCTGTTTTGGCTCGTTAGTTTTCCACAAATATCAAACACATCATACTCGCAAGCATGTTTTCATGAAATTCAGAAACTAATCACAAGCGTCCACAAGTTGTCCATTCCTCTTTTCACGAAATACATCCACACAAAATCACTTCGAAGAACCACATGATCTCCCATACGAACATCTAGTTCTCCAACCATTCTGCGTGCCCCAAACCTGCAAGTATAAAATTTAAATATTGCTTACTTGGCCGTCGTACAGCAATCAACTCTCCCTACTGAATTCGTCTTAGCCCATGCAAGGCTGCCGTTGTCCATCGCTGCTGAATTCTATGCAGTGTGTTTTTCATTGGCGTATCCTCATGCCTAGAGTTAAACCATGATCTGTCCATCGCTAAAGTTATGAAACTCCCCCTTGTTGGTCCCAACGTGACTGGAGTCCATCTCAGCCACTGTTCAGTCTTCTTCGCCCTGCATTGTCCATCGTGAAGGTCTCTACTGAAGACATCAATTCTGCCTCCCCCAAGGCAGCAAAGCCACAACAAATCTTCGCAAATTCTTCTGGCCATTCGACCAAGTCTTCCTTAACTTTATTGCTGAATTTTGCTTCCACCACCCTAAACATTCCTTCATCAAGATGCACAAAATTCCCTAAGTTCTGCCCCCACAAGGCAGCAAGGCCAGACAACATCCTCACCGATATGCTGGCCCGTGACGACTGAATTCCATCTCAATCGTCAAGCA
>Ga0325410_1002312_pt1 | contig 21309 bp, 5 predicted proteins | sample PopdelMetagenome_16_FD_206182 | JGI IMG/M metagenome (GOLD analysis project Ga0325410, IMG submission 206182) | Populus deltoides microbial communities from Bellville, Georgia, United States - Xylem-PdIQD-R3 | ecosystem: Host-associated > Plants > Phyllosphere > Stem > Wood/Secondary xylem... | reverse complement strand
CATCAAACTCGCTACCTAAGTTATGGACTTTACTTGGTCAATTTATTTATTTTATTTTATTATATGATAAAAAATACAAAAGCAATTTACCATCAACCTAATATTAAAGTTAATATTAAAAGATAAAATTAAATAAAAAGCCTGTCTAAATAATATCCTTGAAAAAAATTTAAAAAACCCCCCCAAAAAAAAAGGGATAAGAAAAAAAATCAAGCCGTGTTAGGCTGGGCTTGGTTGCATACCTGACCCATCATTATTTGCGTCATCCTTTATTTTTTTTTTAAAAAAACACATATGACATGTTTATGTTTTTTAAAATCAAATAGCATGCCTACTTCAACTCAAACTTAAAACCTCATAAATGCCTCACGTGCATTATGTTTTTTTTTTTTTAAAAAAAAAAATCAAATAACATGCCTATGCGACACAATCCCACAACCTTAAAGTTGCATCACATGCTTTAACAAATTAAGCTAAGACACCACTTTGTTCTAAAACACTTAAAATAATAAATTAACCTTTTTTTTTATTAGTTGAAAAGAAATATAGAGCACCTTTAAGTCTAAACTCGTGACCTTGGATTACTTTTACAAGTTAATTATTAAGCTAAAACACAAAACTTGTAACCAGATGATATATTAAGCAAATATATTAATTTTTTTTAACTATTTATATAAAAAATGAAACACAACTTTATTAGTTTTTATTAAGAATATGAGGAAAAAAAATCTTCATTTTATTATAAAATCATATTGTAACTCAATATATTTTTTCCTACTATTTAATTAATGGGAGAGAGATCCATTTACATAAGCTAACACGATTTCGTAACTTTTTATTTTTTCGAAACAAGTCATTGCATTTAACTCTCCATTAATCTAGCATTTTATTTATATTGCGTTTTTTTTACTAATTGAATACTTAAAACTTTTATTTGCATAATAAATTAAAATTTGATTTTTTCATTTAATATAAAATTATATGACTGATATAATTCCAATTAAATAAATAACATTAAGATAACCGCTCGACTTGAAGTTAATTTTTCAAGGATGACTCATGTGAGTTGCTATAGATCGATGATTTATAGTAATTTAATATTATAACCATATATTTTATTGTAAAATTAATTTATTTTACAAAACTTAACTTAATTTAAAGCACGAGCTCAAATAAATCAAACAATAAATGATGAAATCGTGAAAAAATTAAAACTTAAAAGAATAAGGACTAAATTGAAAAAAATAATATACAACAAATTACAATTGAGAGACTAAATTTTAAACAAATAAAATTTTTATAAAAGAGCTAAGAATAAAAAATCAAAATCTAAATAATAAAGACTAAAATCAAAATACCAAAACTAAAAAGGACCAACCAAAACTTTTTGAGGGAGAAAAGAGAAAAGATGGGAGGAAAAAAGGTATACCAATAACAAACCATCTCACCACTATCCACTCGTGTCACACCAAGATGAAGAGGATACGAAAGCAATTTCAAAGACACAACAAAAAGACAGGTTTGACTATCGAGAGGAGTTTTACGCACCGTTCAAAAGGTACAAGTGCCTCCCATATGTGCTAATAATTTTTTAAATATTTATATTAATTATTAAAAATGAAAGACCAAAAAACCTCTATTGCTATGAAATTAACACAAAAACAAAACCACCATGAATGGAGGAAAAAGCCCCTAGTGTATTTTTCTTGAATTCAATGGGAAAAATATCTTTTTTACTTAAAATAAAAATAAAAGATAGAAACACCCTTGATTAATAGTTTTAAGTTTTTATTTTTATTTTTACTTGAAGGGCTATTTAATTAGTCATTTTACTATTTAAAAAAACTTGAAAAGATAATCATTTAATGACTAATAGGTTATGTGAAAAAATCAAAATAGCCCATGTGCTAGTAATGTTTTACATATTTATATTAATTATTAAAAATGAAGACCAAAAAACCTCTGTTGCTATGTAATTAATACAAAAAAAAAAAAAACCCACCATGAATGGAGGAAAAAGCCCCTAGTGTATTTTTCTTGAATCCAATGGAAAAAATATCATTTTACTTTTTTTAAAATAAATAAAAAGATAAAAACATCCTTGGTTAACAGTTTTAAGTTTTTTTTTTACTTGGAGGGCTATTTAATCGGTCATTTTACTATTTCAAAAAACTTGAAAAGATGCATATACCTTTGGATAATTATTTAATGAATAATAGGTTATGTGAAAAGATCAAAATAACCCCAACTTTAAAACTTCTTAATTTGTTTTTCAGGAACAAAAATGTAATTTTACTATGAAACTATGAAGTATATACTATAGAGATTCTCTACGCGTTTTAAAGTTTCGTTAATAATATTAATCTTTGTCATGATATCTAATAATTACTTCATGGTCCAATAAAAATAGATTCAGATGACTCATCAAAATGATTTTATTATTTTAAGCTAGTTGATGAATACTTTTTTCTCATATTCCCGTTTTTCTTTGTTTCTATATCTTTTGTGAATTATGGGATTACTATCGACATAAAATTTCTCCCAAGAAAACAAACATAATCTATAAAAACAACAGTCTTCGCGAAAATTTAATATGATTGCCCCCATGTATATTTTATTCAATGCATTATTTGGTGGGAAATGGAATATATGTTTATACCCCGTTTGTTTGCTGAAAAACAATTTTTTTTAGAAAGTGAATTCCGAGAAAGTGAATTCCGAAAAAGTGAATTACTTTATGATCGATGTTTGGTAGTGTAATGGAAAATAAGTTAGAAAATACTTTCCAGTGTTTGGTTATGTCATGGAAAATAAACTGGAAAATAACTTATTAATATTTTAATTTTCTCAAGTTTATTAAAATAATAATGAGGAACAAATCTTACAAATTAAAAGTTGAATGAAAATGAAAGTGAAAAAAAATATAATTTCATAAATTATCTCAAATAAAATAAATAATAATCAAAATAATAGAGATCAAATCTAAAATTAAAAAAAATAAAAAATAAAGAAATTAAAATAATAATAATCAACATTTCATAAATTATTTCAAATAAAATAAGTAACAATCAAAAGAATGAGGACCAAATTTGATAGATAAAAAATTTCAATAAAAAAATGATAAGGAAAAAGCAAATAGCAATTATAAAAATAATGACCAAAGTTAATATAAAAATTAAATTTTAAGAGATGAAATTAAAAAAAAAATATTCAAAACAAAATATATATAGCAATCAAAAGTTTGAGGATCAAATTTGATATAATCATGACATTTCTAAATTTTTAACAATTTCCGGAAAGTGTTTTCCACCCAAATTTTTCAGGAAAACACTTTCCTGAAAACCAAGCTAAATTTTTCTTTAACTGAAAAATGTTTTCCGTTAACCAACTTTTCTAATAGTAAACAAACACAGGAAAGTTTGGAAAGTGATTTTCCAAAAAACACTTTTTAAAAAACAAACACAGTTAAAAAGAAAAACACTTTCATGTAAACCAAGCTAAATTTTCCTTTGATTGAAAAATATTTTTTGTTGACCGGAAATTATTTTTTGTTGACTAACTTTTTTATTAACAAACAAATATAAAAAAATTTAAAAAGTAATTTTTCAAAAAATATTTTCCAAGAAATATCATGTCCTAAAGAAAAAGTGATTAGAGAGAGAGAGAGAGAGAGAGTTAAAGATATCAGCATCGTCGGAGCTGTTAGAACCTAAAATAAGACAGAATTACCTCATCATTTTCCAAAACAATGTACGTCAGAACTGCATTATTTCTGTTGGGATCATTATTTAATCTTGTGTTTATTGATGGGACAATGATATTGATGTTTAATTAATTGATGATTCTTTCTGGTTTATCTTCGTTTATCATTTCCTTCGCTGAAGCAGACAAGCAGTCACACTCTTCGGTTTTAACAAAGTTCGACAATAGCATATAGGACCATGGGAATTCGTTTAACAAAGTTTCAGCGGCTTCTGGGTTCTGAATAAACATGCATAAGCAAGAAAAAATCAATAATTTCTTTAAGGTATCAACCATTTCCTTGAACTTGTGCGAACGGTCAGCTAGCTTGAAATTGATGATAATTTTTTTAGGCAAGAAATTGATGATTGATTTCTAAGAAAAAAAAGAGAGACAGAATATAATGATACACATGGAATTTGAAAAGAAGAAGAAGAAGAAAAACATCAGAGTTGAGAAATCGGACACCATTAAGATATCAGTGGGAGTTTTCTAGACACCATTCACAGGAGAACTTCGATCACTATGAGAAAAATGATTTGCAACATAGGAAGGCCAGTACAGGTGAAACTCGATCTTGTACACAATATTGGGGTTCTCAAAGGTCACTAGAGATGGTTTTATATAGCCTTGAACGAACATGAAATCACCGGTGCCTCCCACGACAGGAAGATCAATAACCTTGATGTTGTGAGCAGTTCCAAGTACGGAGACTGATCCCTTGTAGTGCTTCAGTTCTAAAGTGATCTTCTCCATAACAATGTTGGTGAGTCCATCAAGACTGGATGTTATGGAAGCTCCTTCTGCCACTCCAACAACTTTTGAAGACGAGTTAGGTGAAATAGTCAAAAGATCTTGGTTAACAAACAGGGAGCCAAAGGGGGATGCGGAAGGACTAACATCTGGTCCTGTCACACCCTTCACTATGAGATACACTGTTTTGTTTATGGCTTCTTGTTGGTAGAGTGTAAAGTGGAGGGATTTGAGTCCGCGGCGGTTGTGGGTGGAGGTGGCCTTAAATGAAAGAGCAAGGAATAAAATAGCAAGAACGTAAAGGAGTAGAGCTGGGTGAGCCATTGGCCTTATAAATTGTCTGGGCAAAACCTAGAACAGTCAGAATGACAAATACTTAAAACATGAACAGGTCGTATTTATAGAACTCTCGCAGAACACCTCAGAAAAAAAAAATCTCCAAGACAAGGAAGATTGTTAGCACATAAAAAGTTATTTTTTACCAGCCCACTAGTTTGTCAGTCCACATTTCGTAAACAATTTATTTTCATAGGCATAACGTATGGTTTTTAAGGGGAAAATGGCATGTTATAATTCTTTTTATGATGGGTAAGGCAAAATAGCATGAATTAATTATGGTAATTATTAAAATTAATTATGTAACAATTATGGTTTCAAAAATCATATAATAGAGGGTTGAAGGGAAGATATTATGCATACCTTGCAACAACTCATTTGCCTTTATCCTCATTATTTTTTCAGCTTATTTTGCTTCTAGTTTTCTTACCTTTTTGCTGCCTTTTCCCTCTATTCTGTAGCTTAGAGATATTTTGACTTTCCTTATTCCTTCAGGTAGTAGACTTATTTTAAATAAAAAATACTTTTTTAAAAGTTAAATTGTTGGATTTTTGAGAGATTATTTGTAACAGGATCATTTGTACCAATAGATGAATATTTTAGTGTCAAGGACAAAAGGTCTTCATTTTTTATAGTTTAAATTATATACTGCATTTTTTAATCTACATATTTATAGCCAAATTTTGATGATAAATATTTGGCTATTATTTTAGAAAATTGATATGACTTCAATTCAAGTTGTGGATGTTTTAACCAATGTTCCTTTAAAAACTTCTACTTCGGCAGGGATGATTCCATCATCATATTTTTTAGTGCATGTTTAGAAACTTGAAAAGTTTAATGGATTGAACTTTAAGTGATGGTAGTAAAAGATTTTTTCTTTTATTTAACCACCTTATAGTTAGCAAAGTTTTTGATTGAAGAAGCATCAAATCTGGTAGATAATGAATCTGCTAATATCATTATGGTAGTTGTATGTATATGGAATAACAATGATTTTGTTTATGAGAATTATATCTTGAATGGATCGAATAACACACTCTATAATGTATATAGTTCAATGTATATAGTTCAATTAAGAGTGCAAAGATACTATGAGAAGTTTTGGATAAAAAACACAAGGTTGAAGATGTTGGTATGAAAAAAAAATCATGATAAATTTCTGGATTTCAATATGGTTAATTCAAAGACTACTATATGCCAAGTTCAATAGTTTTACCTCATATTGCATGATAATTATGTTAAAGGTAAGTTTCTGAGTGAATGCTTCCAAACAATTACAACTATTAAAAAATCTCTATTATCTTGGAAAGACTTGAAAAATTACCTTAAATATAAGCGCAAGAAAATGAGAGTTGAAAATGTCATCTTGAGATTGAGAATAGAAGAGTACAATAAATTATTCAAATATAATTTTAAGAAGGTCTCTAAAAGTGACAACTTTATGCTCTCTATAAACAGAATGATTGTAGTAGAGAGGTATTTTAATGATGACCTCTTTAAAATATTTATAATGACTGTTTTAACCAAAGATGAGATGAACAGTAATAAGAATGACTATTTTTCCTACTAACTTGAGTCTTGTGATATATGATATGACATGTAAATTATAATTCTATACAAAGATGAATTAATCTTAAATTATTACTGGTCAAGTATAGTTTTTTAAGAAAATTATAAGTGTTAGGTTTGTGTGGATTCAAAATTCACAAAATTTTTTTTTCTAAACAATTAAAAGAAATAGTAAACCTCTAGATTTAATTCACGTGGATATTGGTTATTTAAAATATATCCAAATTACATGTGAAAGAATATTATATTACTTTTATAGATGATTGCACAAGGTATTGTTATACCTTTTTTTTTATAAGCAAAAGTAAGGCTCTTGAAATGTTTAAATATTATAAGAAAAAAGTTAAAAATCAACTTAATAAGAAAATAAAGGTAATACAAAGTGATAAAGGTGGAGAATAGAAAATACCTTTTAGTGAATTATGTTTCTAGAATGGTCTTATCCACCAAACTTTTACTCTTTATTTACTTCAACTAAATAGCATTGCAAAACATAAAAGAAATGATGAATATCAAGTTGATAAGTTTAAGAGCATTTCAGAACTTGTAGAGAGAAGCAATTTTGAGTACCTTATAAAAAGTTAGAAAAAACACCATATGGATTGTAAAAAAGTAGAAGACATTCATATAAATACCTTGAAGAGTAGAGGTATCTTGCAAAGGTGACCATACTTATCCCAAAAAAAACAAGATAGGACCTAAAATTATGGACTATGTTTTACATATTTTTTTCTTGTATACAAGTCAAGTATTGAGGACTTTCAACCTAATATTGTAATGAAATACAAAAATATAGTTTTATTTAAAGATGTGTTTTCATTTAAGAAAGTTAAAGAAAATCATTTTCCTTAGATAATGACTGAAGTTAGCTCAATTAGTTGTCATCAATCAAAAGATGATAAATTTGAATGTAGAAAAAGTAAAAGGGAAAAAAATAACAAAAATATTTGATCCTGATTTTCAAATATATTTGTTAGAAAATGAACCTCGAATCTACCCCAAGACAATATCCTATCCTGAAGCATTCTAATTGAAAAAGTCATATAATAGTGAAATTGAGTCTATCATAAACAATAATATATTAGAACTAGTAGATCTTTCACCTGAAAGTAAACAATCATATAAAACATTTTATTTATTTTTCTCTTACTCATTTAGATGATCTTCCATCGTTTTGGTTCATTTTTTCCCTTTTGCCTAATATTTTTTTTTCTAGAATCTTTTATTTTTTATTTTATTATTTTGAAAATATGATGAAAATGGATTGTAACTTTTCTCCCTCTTTAAAATACTTATAGTAAAAAAACACTTTGAAAAATCTTATTTTTCTTTGACTTTGTATATTAAATTTGTAAAGAAATACAATAAAGTACTTCAAAATAAAAGATAAAGTTTTACAAATACAGAGAAAAACAATGTTATATATATATATATATATATATATATATATATATATATATATATATATATGAAGGTGGTCAAATTGAGAGGCAACCAATCTCAAATATAAATAGGTTAAATTAAGAGGACCAAACTCGACATGAAACTTAAATAGATCAACTTGACAGGTGACCAACCTCAACAAGAAATCTAAATAGATCAAATCAAGAGCCGACTAACCTCAACGTGAAACTTAAATAGGTTAACGTGAGAGGTGACTAATCTTAACATCTAAATGGGTCAAATTAAAAAGCAATCAACCTCAACTTGAAACATAAATGGGTCAACTGGAAAGGTGATCAACCTCAACATAAATCTAAATAGGTCAAATTAAGAGGCAACTAACCATAATAGGAAACTTAAATGGATCAACTTGATAGTGACCAACCTCAACATACATGAAACCTATGTTAGTTGACTTAAGAGGTAAACAACCTAAACATCAAATATAAATGGTTTAAATCAAGAGGTGGTTAACCTATATATGAAACTTAAATAGATCAACTTGAAAGGTGACTGACCATAATATGAAATCTAAATGGGTTAAATTGAAATGCGACCAAGCTTGATCGGAAACTTAAATAGGTTAACTTGATATGTGATCAACCTCAACATGAAATCTAAAAAGATTAAATCGAAAGATGACCAACCTCGACATGAAACATAAATGGGTCAACTTGAGAGACAATCAATCTTAACATAAAATTTTAAATATGTCAGATCGATAGGCAACCAACCACGATAGAAAACTTAAATAGGTCAACTCAAGAGGTGAACAAACTCAACATGAATTCTAAGTGCTATCTTGATTTTAGATTTTATTTTGACTTACTTATCAACAAAATTCAATTAAAGATATTCTAATTGCTTGGCTTAAGCTTGTTATCTGTCTTTTTCCTTGATTTTTTTAATGCACAACAACTTATTCTGATTTTATCATAAAGTGAAAACATAAATTGCACTTTTTAAAAGCTTAATCTTTCTTTTTTAAAACATTGATAGCTTTTTCAAAGATGTTTGATTTTAGAAGTATCTTTAAATTCAGTCATTGATTTGTTTGAATTGTTTAGGTGACATAGTTGCTTTCTAGGCTCACTATAGATTTTCCTATTCACGTTCTCCATCTTTGGTTGCTAAATAGGCATGGTTAATACATTCTCTTAACTTGGCCCATATTGACTTTGTTTAGTGTTTTCCCCAAGTGCAATCTAATGATTTTTCTTTAATTACTAATCATTTTTCTTTAATATCATGAAGAAGTTGTTTCCTCTGCCAATCATGACTTATGATGGATTTTTTTTTAAATGATCTTGTAGCTACTATAATTGCCATGGATTCTTTCAAACATAGTTGTTCCTAACTTATCTAGATGTGTTCATATTTTTTAGTACAAATCATGAGACACATATGCATCATCATTGTCGCAGGGGACATCTCAAATATATAATTCTATGAAAAGGGTAAAATTAAAGGAAAGAAGTTGCCACTTAATTTTATGGTTACTAGGAATCCTAACTAGTTTTTCAAATATTTTTTTAGTAAAAGGCTAATTATGCTAAAGAAAATATAAAAATCACCCTAAAAACATCTTACCTACGTAAGATGTATTGTTGTTTGATTTTAATGATAAAGATACCTATTGTACATATATGCTAATATTTTGCATAAACTAAATACTTGTATTTATTGGAGATAGAAATTCCTAGGATAGTGATTTGGGATTTAGCCTTCACAACGAAGTTTAATCCTCGCTTAAGGCAGCGCATGCGATGGTTTTTTATTGTCAAAAATGGTCGTTTGTCGTCTCATATTATTCCTTGTTGTCTCCACTTCCATTATAAGTGGTGTGTGTGCTCCAAATCTGGCTAGATTATCGTTGATAACCCTTTATTTTTCCTTCCTTCATTTCTCTCTTCTACCTTTTAGTTTTGATTGCTTTTTTTTAATCATTTTCTTTTTTGTTGAAGTTTTGTTTGTTTCAATTTAACCATTGGTTCTTAATTTGTATATATAAGGTATTTCAATTTGATCCTTATACTTTTATTTTTTTTTATTTGCTCTTTTATCAAAGTCTTATGGCTTAATTTGATCTTTCAAATCAAGTCTATGATATTTGTTATTTCAATGATAATAGTGATTTCAATTCAGTCCCTTTTTTTTTGATTTCTTATTGTTTTTCTTGGTTTTTTTATCAAAGTTTTTATAGTTTTCAATTATATCCTTCAAATCAAGTTCATGGTTTTTATTTTTTTAACAACAACAACAACAATAATCATGGTAATATTAATAATTAATAATGATGATGCTAATAAAAAAAATATTAATGTAATGTTACTTATAATAATAATAATAATAATAATAATAATAATAGTGATGATATTACTTATTAATAATATAGTTATAGTGATCTTAATCCTTATTTTTTGAATTGTTATTTTTTAAAATCCTTTTGTATGATTATAATATTTTTTTTTCTTTTCAATTTCATCCTTTAAAATATTTTTTTAAATTAGACTTCGTGATTTTCTAGATTGGGTGCTTCAAATTTAATGACTCAAGTTATGAGTTTAAAAAAAAATTAACACTTTATATATATATATATAAGCTTTATAATTTTTTTAATTTTTAATTGGGCTAATATTCCAATCATATAATTTAGACTGTGAATCTAACAGGACATCTCGTGTTAACTTAACTCTAAATAGTTTTTTTATATTTTTTAATAAGCAGTTTTTATGTATTCTTTTACTTGTTTTCAGTATATAAATATTGTTTTTTTGTTCAAAAAATTATTAGCCACGCCCCGAAGCACGGGTATCATGGCTAGTGTTTGTGGCTGCTTATTTTTCTGGAAAGTATTTGGAATAAAAAAATATTTTATTCTGCAATCCAGCTATTTATGAATGGATAGGAGAATTAATTTGGGATTCACAATTTTGCTCAAGGATACTTTTAAAACCGAAGGAAAGAAAATTGAATCCGATTATACGACACCGTACGTAATACTGAAAAAAGATTATTAACTTATTTGGTAAAAAAAATCGCGTTTATGATCGGTTCGTTGCTTTATATTAATCAATGGATAGAATCCATACTACAACAAGAACAAGAAGGATTTTACTTCGAAGATCACTGGAAAATCAAAATCATAGTTAAAGATTTCCTATGTACTGAAAGGAAACCGTGTTTCCTGTAGAAATAGTATAATTATAAATTTTACTAATTTTTTTTTATTGTCTCAGTTTCAAAATTAAAATTTTTGGTTTTTTATTCATAAATAAGTTTTTTTTTATATTTTTTCTTTTTATTCCTGGATTTTTATTATTCTATATTTTGCCTATTTATCACCATTGTTTTCTTATCTTTATTTTTTAATTATATTTTTTATTTTCTTTACACTTTTTTTTGAAAAACAATTAACATTTTTTTATTTTTTTATACTTGGAATATTTATCACTTTACATTTAACTTATTTATACCATTCTTTTTTTTCTTATCTTTATTTCTTTGTAATTTTTTTAAAAAAATTTCTTTGTATTTTTTTAAATTATTATACAAAGATTAAAGAAATAGTGTTTCACTGTAACAATTGCAACATTGTTATATTATCCTGTTACTTAAAAATTTATTTGGAATCTTACTTTATTTTATTAAAGCATATGATCTTTGCTATAATTTATTATATGTAAGCATTAACTTTTTGATTCCCGGTTATATGTTTTACTCGATATCAAAAAATAAGTTAATAACACATGCACATTAATTTTTTTGCGTTAGAATAAAAAGCAACGAGGCAAGTTGAATAGAAGCATTAATACTTTGTTTTTTGTATTTATTAGCACGGATTGTTCTCGATGTATTTAATTAAATATATGCATAAGTTAACTTTTTTTATTTATAATTAGAATTTCTTAAAAAAATACATTTAAAAAGCTTAAATGTTATTTTATTTTTATTTTTTTGCCTAAAACAATTATTGAACCCGCGACAAAACATGTTCCAAATAACACTGTTCAAATAACTAGGTATCCTCTAAGTAATTATATCATTTCCCACATGTTTGTCATGAAGTGAGAATTTATTTGCATAGGGGGGCCAGTAGAGGTGGAACTCAATCTTGTAGGTAACAGTGAGTCCCTGGAGATCCACCGGAGAGGAGGTCACGTACCCTTGAACAAACATGAAGTCACCGGTGCCTCCTACCACGGGATGATCAGCAGGCTTGATGTTATGTGTCCCCCCAACAATAGAGATAGACCCCATGTGATTCTTCAACCTCAAAGTGATCTTAGCGATGGAAATGCTTCTCAGCCCATCAAAACTAGATGTTATAGAGGTGCCTTCAGCAATCGCGACGACCTTGGAAGATATATTGGCCGTCACAGTCATCGGATCTTGGAAAGCAAACAAGGTGCCGAAAGGTGTTGTGGTTTGACCGACCCCTGCTCCGGCCACCCCATTCACTATGATGTATCCCGTTTTGTTTATCGTTTCATGCTGGTAGAGTGCAAAGTGGAGAGATTTGAGCCCGTTGTTGCCGCTTTGTCGGGAGGAGGAGGTGGCCTTAAAAGAAAGAGCAAGAAGTAGAGTTGCAAGAAGATAGAGGTGCAGAATTTGAGCCATGGCTCTGTGTTTGTTGCTGCTAGCCTGCTAGTATGTGAGAAATTCAGGGTCATTTATAGGACTTGTACGCACAAAGACTTACGATGACAGCAGGCACTTGCAAATCGGTCTAGTATCTTGATAATTTTGTCTCAACGTGGAATCAGTCAAGTTCATGGTGTGTTTGGGTGGGAGTTGTGGTAGCTTTTTTTTTTAGGTACCACCCTCTTAAAGCACACACCACATTTTCTAAAAGCAAAAAATACATGTTTTTTAGTAAGAAGTGTGGTGGTTTTTTGCCACACCTCACACCCAAACACCCTCACGTGAGGTTGGGTGTGATTGTAATTGTTATTTAAAACATATTTTATTTAAAAATATATTAAAATAATTTATTTTTTTATTTTTAAAAAATTATTTTAATATCAGCACATTAAAATAAACTGAAAATAATAAAAAATATTAATTTAAATTAAAAAAAATAAACTTTTTCAAAAATATTTGCGAAACATAAAAACAGGTCTATATAAAAGTAAAGAAAGCAGTTTTTAGATATGTATTTTTTAAATATTAATTTTTTAAAAAAATTAATTTTTTATGTATATATTAAAATCATTTTCATATGTTATTGTTAAAAATAATATTTAAAAATAAAAAAATTATTTTTATTTATTTTTAAATAAAAATATTTTAAATAATAACCACTGCATCAATAAACACCCCCCGAACACTTTTCTAGGAAAAACAAGCTTATAGGAGTCACCGAATGAGAGTGTTTGACGAGTTTGGAAGTAGATGAAACTTCATTTTCAAACCACAGGCATCATGCAGGCCACCGCACGTACAACTGTGATTTGTGGCAAATAATAAATCAGACTTGTGCGCTCAAAAGTCACCCGCTAGCCTCCATTTTCGACTTTAATTTTTTCAGAGCTACAGTGGTGAATGTATAATGTCATTGTTTCCGAGAGGGATAAAGTTTGTTTTTTAAAATATTTTTTATTTAAAAATATATTACAATAATATGTTTTATTTTTTAAACTTTATTTAAAATGATAAAAAAATATAAAAAATTATAAAACTAAAACAATATCAAAATATTTCAAAGTATGATTCAGTTGCAATATCAAACACCTTCAAGAGATTGATCAGAAAAATATACAAAAAAAAAACTTTTTTAATCATTTTTTTATTTCAATTTCTAAAATTGAGTGATGGGTTTTTTTCAGTGTAAATAAAAAATTGAAAAGCAATAAAAAAATTATGCTTTTTTAAATTTTTTATGTATTGAATTTATAATCAAAATTTATTTTTCTCATAATAAATAATAAAAATCTAACATGTGTATCGTCTCTTAAAATAAAAAAGTGATAAGTAAACTGGAAATGCATAGATAAAGAGACGCCACAAAGCAAAATATAGACACTCAATTATCTAAATTAAAATAATAAAAATGTATAATTTGGTCTCTAACAGCGATCATGATATTTTCAGTTTACAATGATGCTTTGGCATAATCTGAGCATTAATGGTGGAGGTTCTTGCTACATAATTATCAAAGTATTAATTAATTTCTATTGTGAGATATGGCATCGGCATATTTAATTATTCTTTCAAAAGCCTCCCCTCCAAATCAAATATTTATTTAAGTGTAATTATCTTATCGTATATATAGCACCAAATTACAGTATCATGAACGTCAAGAACATCTCACTGAAGAGAATTGATCTGCTTAACAGGATCAAGTTCCCTGTTAAAATCTTTCACAAAATTGCAAGAGAAAAAAGAAAAAAAAAAACAATCATGCTCTTCTTGTATATGCCATCAGAAAAGCTTCGTTGACAAAGGAGTCAGAGTCTGAAAAAATCCTTCTGTTAATCGTACGAGCACGTCCTCTAACCCCCCCCCCCTCCCCTAATCGCGTTTATACCCAGCCTGGCCGTCTCCACACGTCGGCGATCGGACAGTGGGCTTTATGGCACGGTTTGGTCGGTTTTTCTCGCAGACCCCTGGCTTAAAGATTAGAAAGCTAATATTCAAGACCTTACAGCATATAAATATATAGAAGGATCATCCATCAGCAACTTCTCGCTCTCTCGCCTCCAATGATACAACTCACCCCCTTTGTCACGGGATCAATCCATGCTACGATTACAAGTTTTATGAGAGTCGCGAACAAGGTTGAAAATTACCTCCCAAATATACTTTCAATCACTGCTATTTCTTTCTTGACCAACTGGAACATCCGACGGCTTTCAGTTACTAAAGCCCCCAGCAATGACAATGGACCCCCTGTGCTGCTTCAGTTGTAAAGTAGAGTTAAGAAGAGCAGGGACCCAAAACCCATCAAAACTGGATGCCATAAGTATCCTTAAACAGTGCCAGCAACTTTAGAAGATGGGTCGGATGTAACAATCATGGGGTCTCGAAAAACATGCAAGGTGCCAAGAGTTGATGTGGTGCGAGGCAGATTTGGTCCAGCCACGCCATTCACGATGATATACCCGGTTTTATTCCGAGTGGCATGCTCGCAGAGAACAAAGTAGTGAAGGGATTTGAGTTCGTTGTGGTTTTGCTGGGTGCTGGACGTGCCCTTGAATAAAAGAGCAAAATATAAAATAGCGAGAAGATAGAGGGGTGGAGATTGAGCCATGGCCATCTCTGGTGTCGTTAATGGAAAGATCAGGGTCATTTATGGCCTCGTTTGACAATGAACACCTTTGCAGTGACTTCAAATCGTTGATCGCTTTGGAGGGAGGTGAGGTACCCTTAAATTTAAGGCAGACTAATATAGCAAGAATATATAGGTGTAAATAGAGAACTATGTCCGTCTCTGTTGCCAGAAGCATGCAAGAAGACCAGGGGATTTATAGGACTCTGATGCATATACCTGACAGTACAGTGGGTAATCCAGCAAAGAGGTTAAAGGCTTTTATCTGTTTGAGACAGGGGAGATGCGTGCCAGACACATGCAACTATAACCAATGGCAAATTAACGAACACATGTTCAGTCTAAATTGATCCATCGCCAACTCCAGTGCATCTGAGAGGGGAATGACACAAATTATACGAATGCAAGACTGAGTTATGTGATATATAGATCTTGCTGGTGTCACATAGGAAAATGACTTTGCCTTAATGAACAATAAAAAATATATGAAATAAGATAAGATAATCTTATGCAAAGATCCATCGTGCAAACACCATAATAATCAATGCCCAGATTATCTCAGACAAGAAAAGTATGCTCGACAGAATCAAGTACCCTGAGAAAAAAAAAATCATGCTCTTCTAAATGCCTTGAAAAATCTTTGCTACCAAGGAAGATACAATTGCTGTAGAACAGATTCAAAGTACCTGAATCTGACTCTTGTACACAGCTTTAAGTAGTCATCAAGTAAAGTTGGTGTTGAGTACTCTTGAAAGAACACAGATTTATTTCCATTTAGTACTCTCTCACCTGCATGTTCAAATGTTTTGGCTTTATCATTTATGTCCATTGCAATTACATGATATAGTCAGTACACCCCCGGCTAAGAAATCATGGCTAATATTCAAGGTTTTCCAAAATATAAAAAGATAATTGTTGCCTGCAAGGAATTCAATATGGTTCCAAAATTGGAAGTACCCCATGCCAAAGCATCAGTGCAATTTGGAAGTGCCCAGGCATGGATATTAAACTCTTTAGATTACAACAAAAGGGTGAGGCATCTGACTCTTGAGCTTCCCAGTTTCCAATAGAATTCAATCGCAGATGCACAACTAGTACTGTAATATGAGAGAGAGGAGAGAATCTTCTGTAGTGTCAAAATTTTGGTTAAAACTGCTTCTTTTTCTTCTCTAAATAAGAATGATTGCGCTGGAAGTCTAAGACTGCCCACACCAAGTGCCACAACCTCATATCTGGCCATAGTGCATTTGGAGAATACAACAGGCAGTTACTAGTTTGCCAAAGTAGGAAGTTACTGAGGCGGGTCTCCCCAGAACTTCGGATCACAATGTCAGGATTGGGAGCTACTGACATATACATGTGGCTCTCAATGTCAACCACCTTTAATATCGAAAGATCCACCAGCAATTTCTCACTCTTTACATTTGGAATCACAACATCTCCGGTTCTACTTGCCTCCAATGATTGAACTTCACCCCATTTACCACAGGATCCATGGACAGCATGCCCAGCCACACCACTTTTTTTATCAGTCCTTTCTACTCCTTCGGCCACGTCATTACAGAATGTGCTTGCCCTTGTTGCTCGTAATTCATTTGTTTGAACTCCAAACAATTCTTGAACACTGTGGCCAATGCCATCATCTATGCTTTTGCCATCTACTTCTTCAACCCTACCACTGCAACTTTTAGGTGAGTTACAAGGTTGAATTTCCTCCCACTTATTTTTACAGGATTCATGGACAGCTTGCACAATCTCATCACATGAAGTATAGGCTATGCAGATCAAAAGCACACACTTGGTGTTGTTAGCAGTAGCTACTATAATTGTCATGGACTCTTTCAAACATAGTTGTTCCCAACTCATCTAGTTGTGTTAATCTTTTTTAGTAGAAATCATGACACCATCATTGTCACAAGGGACATTTTAATGATATGATTACACGAGAAGGGTACAATAAAAGAAAATAAATTTTCACTTAATCTTATGGTTAATAGAAATCATAATTAATCTTTCAAATATTTTTTAGCAAGAGACTAGTTATACTAAAAAAAAATATGAAAATCATCCTAAAAACATTCTATCTAAGGTAAAATGTATTGTTATTTGATTTTAATGATAAAAATATTTATTGTGCATACATGCTAATATCTTGTATAAACTAAATACTTGTATTTATTTGGAGATAGAATTTCTAGGATAGTGATTTGGGATTTAGGCTTCCCAACAAAGCTTAATCCTAGCTTAAGGCAGTGCATGCGATGATTTTTGGTTGTCAAAAATAGTCATCCGTCGTCTTAAATTATTTCTCGTCGTCTCCACTTTTATTATAGGCGGCGTGAATTCTTCAAATCTAGCTAGTTTATTGCCGAAGATCCTTTTTTTTTCTTCATTCATTTCTCTCTCCTACTTTTGAGTTTTGATTGATGTTTTTTAGTCATTTTCTCTTTTGTTGAAGTTTTTTTGTTTTTAATTTAACCATGGATTCTTAATTTGTATATAAGGTATTTCAATTTGGTTCTCATACTTTTAATTTCTTAATTGTTTTCCTTTGTTTTTTTATCAAAGTTTTTATAGCTTGAATTTCATCATTCAAATCAAGTTTATGATATTTGTTTTTTCAATGATAATAGTGATTTCAATTAGGTCCCTTTTCTTTTGATTTTTTATTGTTTTTCTTGGCTCTTTTGTCAAAAAATTTATAGTTTTCAATTGTATCCTTCAATTCAAGTTCATGGTTTTTATTTTTTCAATGATAATGATAATGATAATGATAATGATAATGATAATGATAATAATTGTAATAATAATCGTGGTAATATTAATAATAATGATGAGGCTAATAAAAAAAAATATTAATTGTAATATTAGTTATAATAATAATAATAATAATAATAATAATAGTGGTCATAATAATAATAATAGTAATAGTGATGGTAATAGTGATCTCGATCCTCATTTTTTGAATTATTATTTTTTTAAATCATTTTGTATTATTAGAATTTTTTTTAATTTTATTCTTTAATATTTATTTAAAAAAATTAAACTTATAATTTTTCTAAATTGGATGTTTCAAGTTAAATGACTCAGGTCACGGATTTAAAAAAATTAACAATTTCAAAAAAATTATAATTTTTTTATTTTTAATTGGGTTATTCTAATCATATAATTTAGACCATGGGTTTAACGAGACATTCCATGTTAGTTTAGCTTTAATTAACGTTTTCATATATTTTTCATAAGCAAGTTTTCATATCTTTTTTTACCTATTTTTAGTATCTAAATATTATTTTTTTTATTTAAAAAATTATCTAGCATCACAGCAAAGCACGAGTAGAGACTAGTGTGTGTACATGAGCTTATTTTTCTGGAAATTATTAGGAATAAAAAAAATATTTTATTATGCAATCCAGCTAATATGTATTAGGAATTAATTTGACGTATTTATGAGTGGATGGGAGAATTAATTTGGGATTCACAATTTTGCACAAGGACACTTAAAACAGAAGGAAAGAAAATTGAATCCGATTATACGACACCGTAATACTAAAAAAAGATTATTAAATTTGGTTAAAAAAATCCCGTTTATGATCTGTTCGTTACTTTATATTAATCAAATGTAATTGACAATGGATAGGAACTATAACAAGAAGGATTTTACTTTAAAGATTACTGGAAAATCAAAATCATAGTTAAAGATTTCTTATTTACTACATTGGAATGGAAATTATACATGTACGAAACCGTATTTTCCTGTAGAAATAGTATAATTATAAATTCTGCTAATTTTTTTTATTACAGAAGTGACAAAATTAAAATTTTTGGTTTTTTATTCAGAAAAAAGCTTTTCATATTTTTTTTCTCATTATTTTTTAAATTTTTATCATTTTATACTTGAAGTTTTCTTATCTTTATTTTTTTAATATTTTTTTAGTTTTTCCCTTCTTTTTTCTTTACATTTTTTTTGGAAAAGAAATATCATTTTTTATTTTTTATACTTGCAATATTTATTACTCCACACTTGACCTATTTATACCATTTCTTTGTTCTTATCTTTATTCTTTTGTAATTTGTTTTTAATTTTTTTTTCTTTACACTGTTTTTTTTAAAAAAATTACTATGCATAGATTAAGGAAATAGTGTTTCATTGCAATTGCAACATTTTTTTTATTCTCTTACTAAGTTAAAAATTAATCTGAGATTGTACATGTTTTTATTAACATATATGATTTTTATTATAATTTATTATATATATATAAGCATTAACTTTTTGATTCAATAATATATATAGATTAATTCTTTTGTGTTAAAACAAAAGGGAGTGAGACGAGTTGAATAGACACATTAACACTTTATTTTTTGTATTTATTAGTACAGATTGTTCTTAATATATTTAATTAAATGCATGCATAAGTTTTTTTATTTATAATTATAATTTCTTTTAAAAAAAATACATTTAAGAAGCTTGTATATTTATTTTTATTTCTTTTTGCCAAAAATAATTATGTGAGCCACAACAGGATTCAAATAACTAGCTATCCTCCAAGTAATTATATCATTTCCCACAACAGGATTCAAATAACTAGGTATCCTCTAAGTAATTATATCATTTCCCACATGTTTGTCATGAAGTGAGAATTTATTTGCATAGGAGGGCCAGTAGAGGTGGAACTCAATCTTGTAGGTAACAGTGAGTCCCTGGAGATCCACCGGAGAGGAGGTCACGTACCCTTGAACAAACATGAAGTCACCGGTGCCTCCTACCACGGGATGATCAGCAGGCTTGATGTTATGTGTCCCCCCAACAATAGAGATAGACCCCATGTGATTCTTCAACCTCAAAGTGATCTTAGCGATGGAAATGCTTCTCAGCCCATCAAAACTAGATGTTATAGAGGTGCCTTCAGCAATCGCGACGACCTTGGAAGATATATTGGCCGTCACAGTCATCGGATCTTGGAAAGCAAACAAGGTGCCGAAAGGTGTTGTGGTTTGACCGACCCCTGCTCCGGCCACCCCATTCACTATGATGTATCCCGTTTTGTTTATCGTTTCATGCTGGTAGAGTGCAAAGTGGAGAGATTTGAGCCCGTTGTTGCCGCTTTGTCGGGAGGAGGAGGTGGCCTTAAAAGAAAGAGCAAGAAGTAGAGTTGCAAGAAGATAGAGGTGCAGAATTTGAGCCATGGCTCTGTGTTTGTTGCTGCTAGCCTGCTAGTATGTGAGAAATTCAGGGTCATTTATAGGACTTGAACGCACAAAGACTTCCGATGACAGCAGGCACTTGCAAATCGGTCTAGTATCTTGATAATTTTGTCTCAATATTAGAGACTGGTTGAATCAGTCAATCCTTCTACATTGAAGCAAGGAAAGCAGTCTTTGAATACGTGTTTTTTGAAAATTTAAAAAGAAAATTCTTGAAATTAAAATTTTTTATATGTTTTCAAATATTTCGTAATCACTACTATACACTCTTAAACACCCTCGAAAATTCCTAAGAAAAACGTGTTTATGCGAGTCACCAAATTAAATGGGAGTGTTTGACAAGTTTGGAGGTAGATGAAACTTCATTTTCAAACCATAAGCATCATGCATGCCACCGCATGTACTACTGTGATTTGTGGCGAATTATAAATCAGACTTGTGCGCTCAAAAGTCACCCGCTAGCCTCCATTTTCGACTTATATTTTTTTCAGAGCTATAGTGGTGAATGTATGATGTGATTGTTCTGAATAGGATTTTTTTTTTTTTTAAGTTGTTTTTAGAAATATATTAAAATATTTTTTTTATTTTTGAAATTTATTTTTAATATTAAAACAATTTAAAAACATAAAAAAAATTATAAAACTAAAAAAATTAAAATTTTTAAAAATATGTGTCCACCGCTGTGTCAAGTGCAGTGCTTGATCAGAAGAATATATATAAAAGAAAAATTGGAAGAGAAATATCTGTAGAATTTCTTAACTTCTAGTATAATTGTTGGAAAAAATCAATGCTCTGGAACAGGGCGGAGCCAGGAATTTTTTCTATCCTGGGCTATGATATAAATATACATAAATTATTTTTTAAGATCAATCATTCACTTAAATATATAAAATTTTGAAGTTAACAATAAAGTTTTAATTCAAATACATAACATAAAATATATAAAAAATAAAATTTAAAGTACATAAAATTCAAAATAAAAATAAAAATAA
>Ga0325410_1002311_pt1 | contig 21323 bp, 9 predicted proteins | sample PopdelMetagenome_16_FD_206182 | JGI IMG/M metagenome (GOLD analysis project Ga0325410, IMG submission 206182) | Populus deltoides microbial communities from Bellville, Georgia, United States - Xylem-PdIQD-R3 | ecosystem: Host-associated > Plants > Phyllosphere > Stem > Wood/Secondary xylem... | reverse complement strand
AGATAATCGAGAAGATAGGCCAGACATGTCATATGTGGTTTTGATGTTGAGTAATGACAATACATTACCTCAGCCTAAACATCCAGGATTTTTTATTGAAAGGGATCCAGCTGAAGCAAGTTCAACAAGCGAGGGCACAGCAGATTCAGCTAACAAATGCTCGATTACAGTATTACAAGCTAGGTAGATCCCATTTTGTGTTCATATCTTTTGTTTCGTCTTGATGGGTTTTATTTTGTATCTTAGAAGCTGTAATTCCAATGTAGTGTGGTGAAGGCACTTTGCTCTGCCAATGCAACCAGAATCTTTTTTTTCCCTGAACGGGAATTTATTTTTGCACTACTATTATTTGTTTTAACCTTGTGTTAAAAGAAGTCATAGTTTTTCTGTCGGTGTTTTTATATATATATATATATATATATATATATATATATATATATATAAACAAGATTCTTTATTGAAAGAGGCCATTAAGTGAATGACCCAACTAACCAAAGTTACACCATACTATTGCGAAGAAAAGAGCACAAGCTTAATGTTGATGGGTCGGGCAGATTATTAGATCTATATATGTTTGGGCTCAACATTTAGTTGAGCCTAAAAATAATAAGTTAGAAAATTTGCTAGACCCACAAACAATTCAGCTCAGTGCTTGGCTGAGCCTAGAGATGATCAACAGCTCACTAAATTCATAAATATTTAGGTTCAATGCTTAGCTAAGACAATCCCTTTTATGGTCATCCTTTTGAAGGACAATTTCAAAAAATAATAATCCTAATCCATCAATAGCCCCCCACATATTTGGGTATTGTATGCAAAGATTTTGAAAAGCCTTTGCCAGCATCAGATTAGACCCCTTTTGTCTTTTGGATAAGATTTTATGCATCCCTCATGTTACTATCATGATCCTTATGTCTAGGTGATTTCTTTTTACAAGGAGAAGATTTGTGTTGGAGAATGAAATGACGACTAGCTTTCAATTCTGTATTTGAGTAATCTTTTTGAGATATGTGATGACATAAAAAGTTTTTCATCTGATAGTGGGGATGAAGAGATTTTTATATATATATAACAATAGTCATTCTTGCTTTTAGAACGAATGAATCATAGAAACATAAAATTTATCTCTAAAGATAGTTCAGGTTTCAAACAAAACTTAAAAGAAAAGGCAGGGGACAGGGTCCCTAGACTAGGCTTTAAGACGAAAAGGGTGCCATATTGGCGCCCTCCTTTGATAAAGAGGATAGAAGATCTTCTCGTAGGAGTCCATCTTCTGCCCCTACCAAAGAGGCTTAGGAGAGAAGGTCTCGTAGGAGTCCATCTTCTGCCCCTACCAAAGAGGCTTAGGAGAGAAGGTCTCGTAGGAGTCCTTCTCATGTGCTTGATAAAGACGTTCATGAGAGAGAGAGAAAAAAAAAAGAGAGAGAGGTTGCCCTAAAATCCTAAGGATGATGTCCCAGTAGTGTATGTGCTATGGACATGGAATTTATGGCTCGTCATCAACCTAGCGAGTACATGGCTCAAATCCCCTCCTTGCTAAGTGTATTAATAAGCAAATCTTGAGCTCCACCTAAGGTTATTTTAAAATCACCACCCCCATATATATGTATTCAATGGGATACTCCTTCCTTCTTCAATAGTTCATGGGGGAAGTGTTCAACTATAATTAGGTTGGTTTGGACTAGCTGCATCCCAACAGGTGGACAATATCGTCCTTTTTTGAAAAATTCTGCATAATCATGGAGCTTGATTCCATGGTCAATATTTTGAGGAGTTGCTATCAACTAGTCACCGACACCGATGGTGGTAATGGCATGCAATGGTTCCTTACCTTCACTAATAGAAACGATGACACTATGAAGAACATGTTGCCTAAGAAGCCAACACATATTAAGAAGTGAAGGGGAAGATGATTAGACATAAGATACATTGGGACAATTGTTCCTATAGAAGGACTACAACCAATATGGGATTACTTCCACTATTGGAGGGTCCCCCTTACGAAGTAAACAACAAGCCTCATCTAAGCTCGAATGAAGAGAAGAACTGTGCCGTATTGGATTCGACTTTAACTGATTATGAAGTCAATAGAATGGACAAATGATATTATCAGGCTATTTTGCAAGGTATGTTGCCACCCTGCTTTTCCTCTCTTTTTTTCACTTTATTACAAACAAAAATCTGATCCTTGTTTGTCCCTACATGACTAATAGCTGAAGGAGAAGGAGAAGCTTTAGGACAACCTTCTAACAAAGGGTTTGACTGAGGGTCCTTGTCTTATGAAACTAGTTGAGGCAGGGGTGAAGAGGTGATGGGATACTTCACTTTCATTGTCAGGGATCTCTCTGCTCCTTAGGGCTCTACCTCTATGGAGATAGTGGTGAGGGTCATAACCTCTATAGAAGTTCGGGGTCATGATCTTCCCTTATTCAGGAAAATAGTAAATTTGACTCTTTCTATGATAATTACAGGGTTGCCACCCATTTTAAGAGGAGAAGAGTCTCTACCCTAGTGGTTACTCGTGCTCTTGTCTCACCAATAAAGGCTTATATGATGATATTTCATCTGCCTCAACTTCCTACCTTATCAACTGATGAAACGGTAATTGGGACTTCTACTGGGGTGGGCACCGAAGAGTTTAAGGATGTTTTCTCTGATTTGGCTCTTGGCCATTTTCGCACCGATATCGCGACGACCTTTTAAAAATTAATCTTCACGAAAAGAATAGGTTTCTGACATCTTATTCTTTGATGAGAAAGGTCTAGTTTAAGGAGTCGTCACCTAGTATTATGGTAACTAAGAACCCTTATTGATTAACAAAGATTCTATGATACAAGACTGATTACGCAAAAGAAAAGATATTATCACCCTTTAAACGTCCTACTTGAGGTAGACTGTATTGCTGATTTTGTCTTAAATTGCTAAAGGTTTGTTATACTATGCTACCGATTGTATGCTTGTAATATTCTTGACTCTGATGTCAGTAAATATTCAATTACAAATGCTTCCAACTCTAGCATTGGTAAATATTACGTAACTTAAAAAAGTATGGTATTCCTGACTCTAGTGTTAGTGAATAAATCCATAAAATTTAGATTAAAAGAAAAGGAAACTATTTTTTTTATTATCTTTATCTTTCTTTTAGAGAAAAAAATGTATTGCATATTAGATTCACATCCCACGGTGAAAGTCTGTAAATCAAATATACTGCAAAAGTTATCAAAACAACACAAAACAAATGCGAGGGACCCATAAATATACCAACGAAGATCCCTAAATTTTTTTGGAATTTTCTGATATCAAAAAATAACTCGTTTGGTCAAATATCAAAATAAAAAGGAATAAAATAAAGAGGATCGGCATAAGGGTGTGTTTTGTCAAACACACACTTGGCTGCGTACAGGCTGGACTAGACCTAGTGGCCCAGCCTAGTCACCGGCCCAAATCAATGACCTGGCTGGCCAACAGGCACGCCCATCGCATGCGTGCACAATGAAGGGTTAATTAAAATTCAAGCTACATAGTGCCTATGTATAAATGGTAAGGGAGGGAACGAAAAGCTAACCTAATCCGCAGGTGTTGCTGGGCGAAGGCTTTCCTGAGCTCATCTCTGGAATTCCATGAAGAACCTAGGATGCCACTCCCTGCGTCTGGCTTCCTTTCCGTTCTTTCTTCTCCCTTTTGTTCTTTTATGTTTAGCTCCTCGAGTCTTTCTCTTTGTTTCTCTGTTTTATCTCTGTTCTTGCGTCCTTTCCCTCCTTTTTGTTCTCTCTGTCGTCCTGGTTTTCCTCCTTCGTGTCTCTGTTTCCTTGTTGTGTTTTGTGTGTGTTTCCCTCTGTATACTCTCTAGGTCTGTATTCTCTATTTTTTTCGTCCTTCCCGTCTTCCTTTTCAGTTCCTCCTCTCTGGTCATGGTCTTTCTCTGCCTTTTATAAAGCCAGAGAATACCATGTGTTCGTGTCTCAGTAATGGCATGCATCGTGAGGGCATGGGCAGCTGGCGTCCGTTTTTTTTTCTTCCTGCTGAGGAAGAAGAATAGTGAATCTTCAGCACCATGAAGAAGAAACGACGCTGTTTTCAGGATAGGAATGGCGGTTCGCAGTTTGGTCACTGAAGCTCGGAGATTTTGTAATCAAACCCCTAGTAAATTGTAATTAGACCCTACGTTTCAGCACCATTTACAAAAATGGTCCTTTTACTTTAATTTCTTGCAAAGTTGACCCAAATCAGCCCTAAACTTTGGTATTTCTTCAATTAAGCCCCTGATTTCATTAATTAAACTATTTCTAAGTTCAATTAAGTCCTCAAACTTATCAATTCTACAATTAAGTTCCCAAACTTTCAATTTATTCTTCATTCATTTCATATGTTTTTTTTTTTAATTTCATTCATTTTTTCATTTTTTTCATCATTTTTTATTATTATAAAAAAATAAAATAAAAATAAAATAAGTCAAAGTTTGGGTTATGACAAGTGCCCCCTTTTTATAATATTTACGATGCAAAGACATTGAAAAATTTTGTTTTCTCTTGGCTTTGCGTTGAAAATTTATAAAGAAAAGTAAACACAAAAAAAGAATTTGTGCTTCTTTGAGAGTCTTGAAAACTTTTAAAACATTAGGTTGACAGATGATCTTTACTAAGAGATGTTGAAATCAAGAAATTAGTCATTTGAAAGAAAAACATACCTTGTCAATGAAAAATCCATTTTAAAAAAAAAAAATACAAAAGTTTTTCAGAAATAGTCTCATTGTTAAAGGTGACCTATCTAGATGAAAAAAATATGAAAAGCGGTTTCATTGTAATGGATGACCTACCTAGGTAGAAAAATATATGAAAAATAGTCTCATTATAATCAAGAAATTAGTCATTTGAAAGAAAAACATACCTTGTCAATGAAAAATCCATTTTTTTTTTGAAAAATACAAAGGTTTTTCCAGAAATAGTCTCATTGTTATGAGTGACCTACCCAGATGAGAAAAATATGAAAAGTAGTCTCATTGTAATGGGTGACCTATCTAGGTGAAAAAAATAAAAAGTGATCTCATTTTATAAGTGACCTATCCAGATGGGGGAAAAAATAAAAAATAGTCTCATTGTTATAGGTGACCTACCCATGACAAAGATGAAAAGTCTTAAAGGTACATTATGATAAGGCTCGAAAGCGCACTGAAGAATCATCCCAAAAAAAAGAAGCTCTACCACAATGAAAATGAGTGAAAGACTAAAAGGCCTGCTAAAAGAAAGGCTAGAAAAAGAGAAGGAAAGGATAAAGCAAAAGGAAGACCTAAAAGAAATAAATGGAGGAAAGAAGAAATGGGAAGATAAGGGAGTATAAAGAAAACCGAAACCTAGATTTGGCCTACAATAACCCTGTAAAAAAAAAATACAAGAGGCACTATAGAGAAAAACTAGTTTACAAGTTTGTGTTATATATAAAATTATTTGAAATTGTTATTAAACTTGGTCTAGTAGATTAACCTTAAAATTTTCTTATTCAACTCCTTATTTAGCTCGGATTTAAAATCAAATTCTATAAGAGTTGTCCTGATATGACCCAGCCGACTTAGTCGGTCTAGAGATAACTTAGATAACCAATAAAAAAAATTTCAGGACAAAATTGAGAAAAAAAATGATGAAATTGACATAAAAACCTCACAACCTAACTTTTTCCTAGCCAAGTTTAAAATTAAACAATATGAGAGATGTCTCGATGTGATTTAGTCGACTTAGAAGATTTAAAAGCAACCCGAATAATTGCTAAAAAAAGTATGAGAATGAAATTGAAAAAATAAAGGATGAAATTGAAAGGAAAAAAAGGAGAGAGAGAGAGAGAGAGAAGAGTGGGGGGTTTGAATTGAAAAAAATAAAAAGAAGGGTAGCTTCACTTTTCATAATGTTTTCAAGTTCTTTTAAGTTGTATTATGTAATAGGTTTAGGAAATTTTTATTAATAAAAAAAATATTAACTTCATTTTTTGCCATTTATTTTATAGTGGGGATATAACCTCTCGTACCATATTCTTAAACTGGTTAGATAATTGAACTATTAACATATAGACTATTTAATAATATATATATATATATATATATATATTACGTCTTAATAAAAAATATAATTATTTTTGAATTGGTTTTGATATAATAGTTAGTTTACATGGCAATTCCATCGGATAACTTTGTATTAAAAGGGGGTTGAATTAAAAGAATACTTCAAAAAAGCTTAAGTTATAAAAATAAAAGGAGGGTTAAATTAAAAGAGAATCCTAATTTTATGGATTATTTAACATAAAAAAATAGTAATAAAAAATAAATATCAAATCTAAAAGAAACAGAACGAAGAACTATTTTGAAAATATATAAGGGAAGGTTTTTAAATCGAGGAGGAGGAAAAAAAGAATGATGCTATACACACCGAATAAAGATCGTGAGAGAATTAACATGTGTCTTTGTGAATGTCATGAACAATTAACTTTTAAAAATTAATTTATATTTTATACATGCCTAAATACTAAGTTGCTCCCGGATCAGACTTGACAATAATAATAAAAAAACCAAATGGAAAAGACGTAAAACCCCTTGACCTAAGGCACAGATAACTTTAATTCAATGGTATTTTGGTAATTTTATTGTGCATTTGAAATGAAAAAAATAAAAAAACACCCCTCCCCGCCAGCCCATGATTTTTGGTTTTTAAAGGTATATTACTAATTTTCTGTGTACAAAACAACAAAAAAACCACATTACCCTCCCGCTTCCAAGGCTATTTATGTTTTGTTGTCAAGGGCAAAATCATAATTTTATTGTTCCAATTAACAATGACTACTGGTATAGAGTAAAGATAAAAAAAAATAAAAAAAAGCTATAGTAAATGTTCTACCCCTTTTAGATAACATTTTCCATTTAGATCCTATAAATTCTTATTATTTTGCACTATGGTTATTGAATTTTTTTTTTAATTTTATTATTTGAAGTTATGTTGATATGATTTTATGTGTTGAGTTTTATTTCAATTTGTTTTTTCTCACTTATTTAGTATGTCATAAAATATTTCAAATTTAAACTAGAATTTTATTTTACAAAATATAATTTTCGTTTATTACTGGAACAATTTGAAACTATAAGGACCAAAATTAATGTCAATAAAAAACACAGCTATTTTTCAATTTAACTATTCACATGCATAGAAACTTCAAATTAGCCCTATAATTTCAAGTTATGCACATTAGATCCTTATTGTTTGAGGTTTTATATTTTAATTTTTTATCACAGTCTTTGAATATTGAGGGATTAAGTCAATAAAATAAGAGTATATTAGTCAAATCAAATGTTTTGATATATAATTCGTATTTTTATATATAGTTATGAATATATAATTATTATCTTAGAACTCCTGTTTCCTTAAATAAAATGTTGTAAGAAGTTAATTTGTAATAAAGAGTTTAGGCTGAGGCAAAGCATCTTCTGACGTCACAATGTTTCATCAGAAATTTCTCTCTGGAACAAAGAGAGAAGATTGCAATATTGGAGTGTCATTCTGACTCTACATCGTCTTTTCAGTAACAGAACTCATTACAAGTTTTTCGTGTGGATTTATAGATGACTCTGTGGAATGATGACGTGTAAATCTTTAAATTCATCAAATTAGTCCTTAAAGTTCTGTTCACAGAAAGCCAAAGTAGAAAAAAGGAATCCTAGGCCAAAAAAGACTCATACTAGATGTTCATAAGTTTTCAAGCTATACACATTAAATCTTTAAATTCTGTGGATTTGTGACGTGTAAATCTTTAAATTCATCAAATCAAATGTTATGACTTGTAAAAGTAATAATACACCAATCCCTCCTGAAAGGTACATCAACTAATTGGGTTTTAGATTTGTTTTCCAATGATTATAAGTTTGAGTTCTTTTAAGGTCATTGAAGGTTTACATGGTCATTAATTTTAAAACCCGTAAAATTAGTTAAAATACGAGAAAGAGGCACGAGAGGAAGATTAGTCAATACCCATAGCAGTAATAATAATAATAATAAAACACCATCCAAAAAAAATAAATAAATGCAAGTACAGAGAGGTCTAAGAGGAAGAGTAGTCAATACCACAAGTTGAGTTGCAGGTAGTTGAAAGATGTGAGAGAAGGAGAGTTTTGAGAGAGGTTTGTCACTAAGCTTCTATAAATACAGTGAAGTTGATATTTAATTATATATATGGTAGGAGGATCTCATTAATTCATAGGATCATGCCATTATACCTTGTTAGATAGTTAGATAATATTTTGGATTATTTAAAAAAATAAAATAAAAGGTTTTAAATTATTTTTGAAATACAAAAAACAAACGGGCTATTTAAATAAAAGGAATTAAGACTTATTTCTCTTTTAAGCTAAATTGCTTACACTGGTTATGAAAGGCTAAAAGAAGTAACAGTTAGACCTTCCTCTCGGAAACCCTGCTTCGAAGTCTACCTCTGTAATCATCTCAAAGAAAAGGCATAGACATTAGTCCTGTCAGTGTCACAATACTCGTATCTATCCATACGCATACGCAGTAGAATAAAGCCCATCGGGGATCCATTTGATATGCAACTTGAATCAATGCTAAGCCAAGAAAACGACTTCGTTTAATACATAATAAATTAATTTCGTAGGGACATCGAGCATATACAGATTATATATATCAAGAACCAGACTAGCAAGTTTTGATGTCGATTTCAAAGGTGGGGGGCTGTCTTTTTAAACTTGGTAAAAAGTCTCGGACAGAGTAAACGGAAGAATATTAACGCTGTTTCCTTCAGCTTTCTGTCAGTTTCTTCTGGATAACATCTTCATTGTGCACATCATCCCAATCAAAAAGCACATCAAGATAACAAGAACATTACACTTTGATTCCTTAATACTATTGACATCAAAACCTGGAAATCAAGATCTAAAATTATAACATGATAAAATAAATTAAAATATATAGAAAAAAAATAGTATTTTACCATCAAAGTAACTTTTGAACTAATTAGCATCCGTTGCTAAATGTAGCTTTCCACCAAATTCTACAAAATAAAAAATTAAACATGTTAGATGATTGCAAACAATTTAATTAATAAATCACAAAATAAAATATGCAAGTTTATAAAAAAAAATTACCTGACTCAAGGTTTTCATATGTTTCAAGATCATTTATCAAGCTTCTAATATCAGTTGGAATTGATCCATGATGCAACCAATTTTGACAACAAATGAGTGCTTGAACCATTGCTGGAGATAGAGAACTTCGAAATTGATCGAGTACACGACCACCTATTCTAAATGCTGATTCAGAAGCCACTGTGGATATAGGAATAGCCAGAACATGTTGTGCAACCTTTGAAAGTGTCTTATATCTCAAAGCATTACTATTCCACCAACCCAAAATATCTAACTTATCATCATTAGGATCCTCACAACTATCAATCAAATACCTCTCAACCTCATTTTTATTTTCCACTCTATCCATCTCCTGTAAATGTCTTTTAAATCGAGCCAAAATGTTAACATCTACCTCCACATCATCAATAACATTAACATCTTGTTTATGCTTATTATTATCCTTTACTTCATCAATTTTCAAATAAAACTCATACAAGCTCACCAAAGTATCTTTCACCTTATTTGTTAGCAATTGTGCTTTGTCATAATCATACAACTCACAAAAACAAAATTTTACATATTTCAACTTGAAACGTGGATCTAAGACATTAGCCACATATAACAAAAAATTCTGATTTACTTCACAACCCCAATACTTCTCAAACTTTAACATCATATTCATCGCCATTCCACTTAAAATATTCTCTTTATTTTTACACAATTGCAACAAGTTTGTATGAATGTAAATCAATTCATTGAAGAAAGAATTTGATGTGACATGCAATGACTCAGAAAATCTCAATGTAACCATGTAAAAGATCTTTAAGAACTTCACCAAAGTTCTAGCATTTTCCCAATCCTCCAAACTAGGTGGCCCTATATTTTTTTTATTCCCCTTTGAATCAACCTCCAAAAAGGAACTCATATACCTAGGTTCTTTTTCACCTAACATCACAAACACCTTTTCAAACTTTTCAGCAGCTTCTAGCATAAGATAAGTTGAATTCCATCGAGTTGCAACATCTAAACACAATGATTTCTTACACTCTATATGCAACTTTTCTGCACACTTCTTAAATGCAAGTTGCCTCGACGGTGAAGATCTCACAAACCTAATTGCATTTCGAATCTTAACAATTGAAACATTAATCTCTTTCAAGCCATCACACACAATGAGGTTTACAATGTGTGCACAACATCTAACATGCAAATGCTCATTTGCCAATATATATTAGTTGGCCAATCTTTCATCACATTTTTCAAAAATGAAATAGTCACATTATTAGAGCTTGCATTATCTACTGTAACAGTCAAAACTTTATCAATCCCCCACTCTAACATACAATTCTCAATAACTTGACCAATTGTCTCACCCATATGATTGGAAACTTGACAAAAATTGAGAATTTTTTTATGCAAATTCCACTCATTATCAATCCAATGAGCTGTTAAACACATATAGTTAATATTTTGGATTGATGTCCATGTATCTGTTGTTAAGCACAATCGTCGACCCCTAAGAGCTGTTCTCAATCTATCCTTCTCTTCAACATAAAGTTTCAAACAATCTCTCATAATAGTGAAACAAGAAGGAATGTCAAATCTAGGTTGCATAGTCCTAGCAAACAATTTAACTCTCCACAAAATTAAAAGGCAACTCATCAATTATAACCATCTTTGCTAGTGCTTGTCTACATTCATCATAATTATAACCTATTGCCTTAAGAGTTCCCACATTTTGTTCTCCCAATTCACACTTCTCTATCTTAGGTTCTAATACCAAAACCTTTTGTTTCTTATCAACCACAAAAGGAAACTTTTTGCACGCTTTTAAATGACTCCACATATTACATGTGCCATTAACAACAGTATGACATGCATAATGTTTTCCACAATAATTACATTCAGCTCTAGGGGCTTTAGGATCAACATCAAGTTTTGTAAAGTGATCCCAAATTTGTGACTTCTTTTTATCATCAGCATTTCTTTTCCTTGATGTAAGGACTTGAGGTTGTTTACCTTTTGTATCCGTGGTGGATCCTGCAGTGGTTGATTCTGCGTTAGTTTTTGAAGTAGGAGAATTGGTTGATGTTGGTGTAGTGCCTGTGGATGAAGCATTTTGAATTTGAGGATTTTCCATCTGTTATTACATAATGAAAACATGTTAATAACCATAATTTATAATAGACTTAAATGTACTAAAATTCAAAGAAACATGCATAATGTTTTACAGTCAAAACTAAAATTCTGGACACGGTTAAGCTAACACATCATTTACATCCAAAAATTGGACTGCAGTCACTAATACCCTACCTATTTTTCTTACATTTCAAAGAAACTAATAGAAACTTAAATGTACTAAAATTCAATCCATGAATGATTGTATGCAGCCGCTGGAAAATCCACCCACCTTCTCTTTTCTCACCCCTCAAGTTTGATTCTTAGCCTTTTTGACTGCCAATGATTCTGTGTTGAGGTCTCAGTCTCAAGTTATGGTTCGAAATTGACCTTAGTACATGAGGACAGGGTGGTTTGCATGTAATGGTAAATTATTCAACTAGAAAAAAAAAAATCAGATTTCAGAATTGATAAATTACAGAGTCCACCAAACCCCCCTCTTTTTCTTTGGAGCTGAGAACAATGTTAAACCATATTCTGCGTAATTTGTGAGAATTAGAGAAATTTTTCATTAACTACCATCCTTTAACAAACTGACCTTCTCTTTTCTCACCCCTCAAGTTTGATTCTTAGCCTTTTTGACTGCCAATGATTCTGTGTTGAGGTCTCAGTCTCAAGTTATGGTTCGAAATTGACCTTAGTACATGTGGACAGGGTGGTTTGCATGTAATGGTAAATTATTCAACTAGAAAAAAAAAATTCAGATTTCAGAATTGATAAATTACAGAGTCCACCAAACCCCTCTCTTTTTCTTTGGAGCTGAGAACAATGTTAAACCAAATTCTGCGTAATTTGTGAGAATTAGAGAAATTTTTCATTAACTACTATCCTTTAACAAACTCTGGAGTCAAATTAAGGAAGGCCTTGCTATTAGTTTTCCATAGCTGTCTCATTCCCTAGATTTTTCTTCATCTAGAACTTTATTTGTAATATATGGTTTAATTTGTTTCTCCGAGTCAACTTTGAAATTATAGATGTAATTTGCAAGTCCTTAATTGTTTTGTAGTAACCCTTGATTGGATGGCGAGGAAAGTTTTGTTGAGAGAAAAATCAGAATCACTTTTCATAGATTGCCATTTCATCATCAAATTATTTCATGCATTATTCATTGTTATTGCTTTCATGTATTTGTGGATTAACATATTCATTGTTATTGCTGGAGCATGGAGTAGGAGGGCTGGAAATTGATGGAAATAGATTATTAGACTCTAAATATAGATGTCATGCTAGGAAGGGAAATTTTGGTCCTGCACTGCACGATCATTTTATAGCAGGTTGCACAGAGTTTATGCAAGTAAACCCACGATAAACTAAATTCATCTAATAATTTGTTCTTGACCGCGAAGAAATTTAAGCTTGATATATACACAGAACCTTATCCAAAAATAACCTAGACATTATAATTAGATTAAATTGGTAAATTAATCATCCCTACGCTAAATTTATCCATATTCCCAGAATCCACGGAATACACAGAATCACATATTTTTTAATGCAGAAAAAAATCAACCAAAATACCACTCTAAGCTCAAACTCTGATTTTTTTGTAAGGATATACCAACAAATACACAGAATCACAGAGCATATGTTAAAAAAAAATAATAATAACAGAGATTGAAAGAAAAAAGAAATCATACCTGGTGTGAGTTATGACACGATTCAAGGTTGGGTGTGAGAGAGGGATGTGACTACCTGACTGGTTTGCTAGATCTGGAGTTGGACTCTAGAAGTTCGGTGTGCCGGTGTGGTGTGTGTCATACAATTCAAAGTCAGGTGTGAGAGAGGGATGTGGCTGACTGGCTAGTTTGAAGATGAAGATGGAGTGGGAGAGGGGTGTGGCTGGCTATGGATGAAGACGGATTAACTTGATTTCGTTACAGATCTGTGAGTGAAAGTGTGAATTATGCGGGTTGAGAGAGCGGCTTAGAAGCAAGGAGAAGGACGGCTGGAGTCTGGATGCTAGGGTTAAGAATAAGAACGTGTTTTTTTTTTATAGTACCCCCTTAACGGAACCGGTTTGATTCGGTTGGGGTTTTTCCGGTTTCAGGTTTCTGAAACCGAAACCGAACCGAAAATTTTTTAAAAGATTTTAATCGGTTTTTTTTTACGGTTTGGTTTTTTGGTTATTTTTTTCTTGGTTTTCTCGGTTTCTCTGTTTTTTTGCTCACCCCTACTGCTCTTTATTAAGATACAAATTTGTTTACATGTTTCCTTCTGGCTACCAGGAAACTAAAGCCTGTTAATGACATTATAACATGATGAACTGGAACTTCGGTATTAATATCAGGGCACATGTGTTTATGCAACCTCCACTGTAATTCTAATTACAAATAACTAAAGTAACCAGAATAAAACTTCTTCCAAGAAAATTGAAGCTACATAAACTCTACTGTTAGGCTGAAACCCATCCACCTGTAAGTTCACCTTCATCATTTCATTTGAGAGCACATTAGTATATATATGTGCAATAATCTCAACATCCACAACAAAGCTGCCACCTAAAATTATATTTTAACAATCAAAAATATATTTTCTAATTCCACATTTCTTCGCACAAAATTGAGCAAGCAACTCAGGGCAGGCAACTAGACTTCACTCTAATGACAATATCCAACCTAAGCCGTGCATGAAATATTGTTAACATATCAAAATTGCGTCTTGATCCTTTTTGCGATCCTTTCTCTTAAAACAGGTTAACATTCACAAAAGCTCCCACATATAAACACAAAACAGGTATATTTATATACACGCATTATCTCCAACTCTTCAAACAATAACAAGCCATCATAAGTAATTACTTATTGTAAGCCATAAAGATTAGAAGTGTCAGACTCTCACGGCAAGTCACGGAATAATCCAAGACTGTTCCCAAAAGCACAAAAGTTTACTACCCAATGACAGCAGAATTAACATTCCACCCAAGTCCTTCTCTAATAACCCTTAAACAGAGGAGACAAGTACCAATTCACATTAATCGGAAAGTTCACTATCATCACAAGTACGGGATAAAACCTCCTCCCCTAAGATGCATTCCCTCAAATTGAAAACTTAACCTTTACACTCACGTAAGAACCAAAATTAAAAGAAACCCAGTTAAAAAAATACATCCTTTCAGCTAAAAATCAACTAAAATTCATCTTTCATAACCAAAAAAAAATCTATCTTTAGCCATCTTTTATACCAAAACCACCCAAAGGCAAACAAATTTCCCTACTAAATCATCAAAGATTGCAAAGCAAGAAAAAGACTACGTAATTTGCAACTCGGTTCGATAGCAGAAGCACATAAAAAGAGAGAAAGATAAAGATTCATAAAGAAAAAGTAAACCTCAAGGAACTCCTGGGCATAAGCTTGTGCACGTTGATTCTTTAACTGGTCCTTCAAGTCTTCAGCTGAAATTTGGGGTGGCCCAGATCCCACACTTGAATGTGAAGAAAACGAATCCATAATCTCTCTCTCTCTCTCTCTGTAGGCTCTGTGACTGTTTCGGTGCTGACAGAGAGGGACAGTACTTGATATAAACCCTAGAGAAAGGAGGATGATCTTTTTCTTTTTCGATTTTAATCCTTAAACCCTTGTTCAAGGTCCATTTGATGGTGTCCTGAGCCAAGGCCTAGCCTGGTTACAAAACTTGTTGGGGCCCGTAAATCTAAAATTTGGAAATAATTTTTAGTAAAATTAGCATTCCTTCTAGTTTTTTTTTACGCCATAACTCTCATACTTTAATAAAAGCTGAAATATAAAAAACTAAATTATAGAAACTCAACTAAATTTTTTTAAAAAGTATAGAAACCAAAATAATAATTATTACATTCACTATTAGTAAAGTTATTAAAAAAATAAAAAACAATAATAGCACTGCACAATTTTTTATCTTCAACAATGATAATTTTAGATTCATTATCTCCATAATTATGGGCCGACATGGCTAGAGCTTAAACTAACCAGCTTCACAGAGTCAATGGACCTCCAAACCCATCTTGACAAATTATTCTTCAACTTATTCTACAAGAAATACATAAAAATTCTTTTTAGAATTAAACAAATTATCTTGACAAAAATATAATTGAGCTCCAAGTCTCCTTTCAACTAGTAAGGTGCGTCAATGGAGGCCTGCATATATTCCCTTTCAACTTGTATCATGGGTTCAATCTATGAGACAGTAATTGAAGTCACCTTACATTGATTGTGATTTGGGTTGAAATTGGGCTTGAAGACAAGTCTCAACAAAATGCCATTGCTGATTTGGTCTTGGTCCTTCAAGTATTTTTTTGGTCTGAGAGGAAGCAGGAAGGACCCACTTTGTTTTGATGATCAACTTCTTTCAAGTGGAGAGATCAAAATGCAAGAAGAAAATGAAAGGCACAACAAACATAGAGAGACCTTGTGGGCTTGTGGTTTATGGTTGCTATGATGCATGGTTGATATATTATCTTATAAATTATTAAAAAAAATGAAATGAAATGAAATGAAAGGGTGAAATGCACAGTGAAAAACATTGTACACATACTCATAGTGCATTATAAATTACTATATAGCTTTCTTAAAAAAATATTTATTATTTTGTAATTATCATTTTGTTCTTTATAAAAAAGAATAGCTAACTTGTCAATGAGAGTAATTCTATCTTTTTATAAATTCTATTGGTCATTAGCAAATTATTTGAGAACAACTATTTTTTATATTTTTTTTGCGTGGTTAATTTACTAGATTACCCTTAAAAACAAAAAAAAATCATTAACTGTCGTCCAGGGTCATTTTCACATTGTTAATCTAGTTAGCACAATAAAATGACGCTAATACCCTTAAAAAGCAAAAATTAATATTGTTACCCAAGGACTATTTTGTCTTTTCAAAATGGTTTTATTATTATATTTATATTGATTTAGAGGCAATTTAGTCTTTTAATAAATATAAAATATTAAAAAAAATGACCAACATATGCATAACACGTGTTAGGTAATCTGCTGTCTTTGGATAGTGTGTGCGAAGAATTAAAACGATTAAAAACGAGCTTCCTTGATGTGGTTGGATTCGTCTTGGTGACCCCTCTCTTTCAATACAGTATATGTGGCGTTCTAACCTCTAGATTGGCGCTGATAAGCTCTTTTTTCTTCCTTCTCTCTCAACCTTAGTTTTCATGCATGGCATTTTAGAATTTCAAACCAATCATTTAGTTTGTTTTTCCTTTGTATTTGTTCCATATTCTTTTTTTATTTTTTTATTGAAAATGGTTTATAAAATTGGATTTTTATTTATTTTCAAAGTTAAATTAGAATTTTATTTTACAAATTATAATTTTAGTTTATTATTGGAACAATTTGAAAAATATAAGGATCAAAATTAATATCAATAAAAAAAACAGAGCTATTTTTCAATTTAACTATTCACATGCACGGAAACTTTAAATTAGCCCTATAATTTTAAGTCATGCACATTAAGTCCTTATTGTTTGAGGTTTTATATTTCAGTTTTTTTATCACGATTCGATCTTTGAATATTGAGGGATTAAGTCAATAAAATAAGAGTATATTAGTCAAATCAAATGTTTTGATACATAATTCGTATTTTTATATATAGTTATGAATATATAATTATTATCTTAGAACTCATGTTTCCTGAAATAAAATGTTGTAAGAAGTTAATTTGTAATAAAGAGTTTAGGCTGAGGCAAAGCATCTTCTGACGTCACAATGTTTCATCAGAAATTTCTCTCAGGAACAAAGAGAGAAGATTGCAATATTGGAGTCTCATTCTGACTCTACAATGTGTTTTCAGTAACAAAACTCATTACAAGTTTCCTGTGTACAGATTTATGGATGACTGTGTGGAATTGTGACGTATAAATCTTTAAATTTATCAAATCAGTCCTTAAAAATCTGTGCACAGAAAGCCAAAGTAGAAAAAAAAATCCCAAGCCAAAAAAGACTTAGACTAGATGTTAATCAAGTTCTTCTAGAAACATCAAGATTGCCAAGTGGACAGATATGCAAAACATTCAGGTTCAGGTTCGAATATCTTAGAAATTTAAAGAAGAAAAGAGAAACATCATGAAGAATAGAAAGGAAAATGGAGGTTCTAAGTCCTTCACCTTTATATACTCTTTAAGCAAAAGGTTTATTGAAACCTACTGTAATGTTTTGAAAAATAAAGAGAAAGAATAAATAGGTAAAGACAATAATGCTCTTGGAGGCTTAAATTGAGTTATTTAAAAAATAATTTCATATGTAAGTTTGGGTTTTTTTAAATATGAAATTTTGGGTAGAAAGATCTTGTTTGTATTTTGGTTATGAATATGTGAATTGGGTCATGATACCAACATCCAAAAACAATTGCTTTGAGATAAAGTAAAAAGGGTTATTGAATTTATTTTGAGTATGAGGGTTCTCGAGCACAAAATACGATTGAGAAACTAATTATTTGAGATGCCGAGAGCCAGTGTTATGACTTGTAAAAACAATAATACACTAATCTTGAAAGGTACATTAACTAATTAGATTTTAAATTTATTTTTTAATAATTATAAATTTAAGTATTTTTAAAATCACTTAGATGGAAATAGAGAGAGGTATGAGAGGAAGAGAGGAGTCAATACCAGCAGCCGCAAGTTGAGTGGCAGGTAGTTGAAAGATGTGTGGTTTTAGTGGTTGAATGATGTGAGAGAAGGAGAGTTTTGAGAGAGGTTTGTCACTAAGCTTCTATAAATATAGTGAGGTTGATATTTAATTATATATATGGTAGGAGGATCTCATTAATTCATAGGATCATGTTGTTATACTTTGTTAGATGGTACTTAGATAATATTTTGAATTATTTTTTAAAGTGTTTTGTTTTAAAATATATTGAAATAATATTATTTTTTAAAAAAATAAAATAGAAAGTTTTTAATTATTTTTAATTATTTTTGAAATACAAAAAACTAACGGGCTATTTAAATAAAAGGAATTAAGACTTATTTCTCTTTTAAGCTAAATTGCTTACACTTGTTATGAAAGGGCCGGCTAAAAGAAGTAACAGTTAGACCTTCCCTTCGCAAACCCTGCTTCGAAGTCGTTCTCTTTAATCATCTCAAGGAAAAGGCATGGACATTAGTCCTGTCAGTGTCACACTACTCGTATCTATCCATTCGCATACGCAGTAGAATAAAGCCCATCGATCGTGGATCCATTTGATATGCAACTTTAATCAATGCTAAGCTAAGAAAATGACTTCGATTAATACATAATAAATTAATTTCGTAGGGACATCGAGCATATACAGATTATGTATATCAAGAACCAGACTAGCAAGTTTTGATGTCGATTTCAAAGGTGGGGGGCTGTCTTTTTAAACTTAGTAAAAAGTCTCAGACAGAGTAAACGGAAGAATATTAACGCTGTTTCCTTCAGCTTTCTGTCAGTTTCTTCTAGATATAGTGGACACAACTATGTTGAACATTGCCTCCCTGCAGAATCGATGACTTTTATTGATGATAGAATGAACCATGCATGGTTAAAGAACAAAAATATGAGAATACCATGGTTTCCTTTTTTTTTTCTTCTGGTATAGACTGCTAAAAGTCTAAAAGAATTAAGTCCAACGAGAAAGGACACCTTCCCTAGCTGACAAATACTCCAGCCGAAATTTCTTACTCTCAAAATTTAGAAGAAAACAGGCCGGAGAAAGAAGTTCAGAAATATGTGTAGAATGCGATTGGTTGTAGTAGTCCGCAATGTCATGGGAATGGACAACGTAAATGTGTTACCTATCCTTTTGGGAACTGTCATTTCAAACAACAAGCTTGAACAACCATTGTAAAAATTCTATCTTAGGAGTTGTTTAGTAAGATTGTTTTGGTCCTGTTTTTAGTCATAGAGAATGACATATTATCAGTGCTTAAAACAGGAAGTCGAGCAATGAAAGCAATTCTTACAATTATATGGTTATAATTTAATGATTTAATTAGACAGATACGATGCAGCATGGTAGATTTTTAGTGCTTGAAGTCCTGGGCACAACAGCAAGTCACGATACTAATTCGAACAATTCTCTCTTCACTATCAAATTTCCATGTCATTGTAGTCAACTAATAAATCCAACTAGCGTTTACCTCAACAATAGGACATTGCTCTCCAGGCAAACCAATTGTGGTCTTAAACATGCAGCTTCTTGCAACTAGGCCAGCCACACGTTAAGATTAGAAAGTGAGCTGCAGAAAAATCATGAGAGTACCAATGTATTACATTCCCATACTTCTCTTTTGCTCCTCTTTATTGCTGATTATACAAACAGCCACAGCTATTGACACCATAAACACAACTCAGTCCATTAGAGATGGCGATAACATAACTTCATCTGGTGGAAACTATGTGTTAGGGTTTTTCAGCCCAGGAAATTCCAAAAACCGGTTCTTGGGGATATGGTATGGCAAAATATCTGTCCTGACAGCTGTTTGGGTTGCCAACACAGAGGCTCCACTTAACGACTCATCGGGTGTTTTACGGCTTACAGACGGAGGAATTCTTGTCCTTCTCAATCGTAGCGGGAGTGTAATTTGGTCTTCAAACACGTCAACACCAGCAAGGAATGCAGTTGCACAGCTTTTGGATTCAGGAAACCTTGTTGTGAAAGAGAAGGGTGATCATAACCTAGAAAATCTCTTATGGCAGAGTTTTGAACATCTCAGTGATACATTGTTGCCAGAAATGAAGCTAGGACGGAATAGGATAACGGGCATGGACTGGTACATTACATCATGGAAGTCAACGGATGATCCTTCGAGAGCTAACGTCTCAGAAATCCTTGTTCCTTATGGATATCCGGAGATACTTGTGATGGAGAATTCAATTGTGAGGCATCGGTCAGGACCGTGGAACGGCCTGCGATTCAGTGGTACGCCTCAGTTGAAACCAAATCCCATGTACACATTTGAATTTGTTTATAATGAGAAGGAGATATTCTACCGATATCATGTTCTTAATAGCTCAATGCTTACAAGGCTCGTGGTAACTCAAAATGGTGATATCCAGCGCTTTGCCTGGATTTCTCGGACACAAAGCTGGATAATTTATCTTACAGTAAATACTGATAATTGTGAACGTTATGCCCTATGTGGTGCAAATGGTATCTGTAGTATTGACAACTCACCAGTGTGCAATTGTTTGAATGGATTTGTACCGAATGTTCAAAGCGAATGGGAGATGATGGACTGGTCAAGCGGTTGCCTTAGAAGGACTCCACTAAATTGTTCTGGAGATGGGTTTCGACAGCTCTCAGGTGTGAAGTTGCCTGAGACTAAAACATCATGGTTTAACAAGAGTATGAACCTCGAGGAATGCAGGAACACATGCTTGAAGAACTGCAGTTGTACAGCATATTCAAATTTGGACATCAGGAATGGAGGAAGTGGGTGTTTGCTCTGGTTTGGTGACCTGATTGATATCAGAATTTTCGTGGACAATAAGCCAGACATTTATGTAAGGATGGCAGCTTCAGAACTAGGTATGTAAATCTAACAAAGATAGGAGATAAAAGGCAAGAGAATGAGAATTTAGACTTCATTTTCATCGTCACCATAAGCTGGTGAAAGTTTGCTGCCCGTAATAATGGCATTTCCTATTTTGTCTTTTAACTTAGTTTCACTCTGCCTTGGTATAGATAATGGTGGCGCTGTGAAGATTAATGCTAAATCCAATGTGAAGAAGAGGATCATAGTAAGTACTGCGTTGTCTACTGGGATTCTATTCCTTTTCCTAGCCTTGTTCTGGTATATTTGGAAAAAGAAGCAGCAGAAAAAGGGTAAGTCCTTAAGATCATGAAATTTTCAGCACGTCGGATAGGCAGTCTAGTGTATTCCAATTTGACTTTAGTAATGTAAGGTACAGCCACGAATTGTTAAAGATCTCATTTAATTTTCTGCTTGCAGGAAAAGTAACAGGTATTGTTAAGAGAAGTTCAATTAACAATCCAGGAGAAGATCTTGATTTACCGTTGTTCTATTTGGATACCTTGACTCTTGCTACCAATAACTTTTCAGTTGACAACATGCTTG
>Ga0325410_1002310_pt1 | contig 21329 bp, 9 predicted proteins | sample PopdelMetagenome_16_FD_206182 | JGI IMG/M metagenome (GOLD analysis project Ga0325410, IMG submission 206182) | Populus deltoides microbial communities from Bellville, Georgia, United States - Xylem-PdIQD-R3 | ecosystem: Host-associated > Plants > Phyllosphere > Stem > Wood/Secondary xylem... | reverse complement strand
AAAAAAAAAATGCTTAGTGATGAAACTAAAAATAATAATTAAAAAAAAAGAAAAAAATATATAAGCCAACTTAGGATTGAGATAACCCCATATAAAAGAAAGAGAGAAGAAAAAACACGAAGACCATTTCAAGAAAAATCAAATGTTAAAGGAAAAAATTAAAAATAAATCGATTTATAAAAATACCTAAAAAAATAAAGTTAATCCATGTTAACCTTCGAAACTCGTGACTCTAATCATGAGATCAGGACTAACCCTATAGAAAGGGGGGAAACAACGAAGAAAAATTCTAAACAAAAAAATATGCCAAGGTATTAAATAGGAGAAAATGAAATTAAAAAAAAAAGCATTGAAAACAAAATAAACAACAATAAAAAGAAAGAGAACCAATTCGAAAGAAAAATAAATTAAGATTAAATGCTTATGATGAAATTGAAAACAAAATTTAATTAGTAAAAGGAAAAAAATTAAAAGAATAAGGACTAAATTTGACATGAAAATCAAATTAAACTAAATGATAATGATGAAATTAAAAAACAAATCAATCAAAATAAGATTAAAAAAAAACATATAGTAATCAAAATAATGAGAACTAAATTGAATATAAAAAAATGATAGGACACGCTCATATTAGAGCTCCTCCGCACATACGTCTCGCATCACTACGTAGAGGTCATTAGCGTGCTTCCAATGCCACCTTTGAAGGTAATGTTTGACTGCAAGATTCCGCTACGCGCGCCAACCGAGATCACAAGCAACGTCCACTCGCGTGCCATAAACCCTTTCTTTTTATTAATATTTTATATTTATTAAAAATCAAAGATGCTCCTAGGTCTAATGAGAATAAAAAAAAAAAAATAGGATAAAAAAATAAGAAAAACCATGCAAGAAAACTTTAAAAATTCAATAACATCAACCTATTATCACAAAATAATCATTATGAAAATATCAAAACACGGCTAACCATTATTGAATAAGACCTAACCATGGTAATTTAGATATTTAATATATATATAAAATCAAAAAGACAAAAAATCCATTGGCACCAACTTTAAATTTTTTTATTCTAAAAGTAATGAAATTATTTTATTGTGTATAACATATATAAAATAACTTATCTATCCCTCATAAATATTGTAATGACAAAAAAAACCCGTGTAATGATAAAACAACCCCTAAACACTATTTAACAGAATGGTTTGAAAATGGATAAAATAATAAAAACATCATGGACCATTAACAATGTTTTTTCCACGCCTTTTTGATTTACTTATAAATGAACCCTTTTGTTTTTTTTATTTACTTTAATTTTGTTTGCTTGTTTTTCTTCTTTTCATTTTGTATATAATTTTTTTTTCCTCAATTAGTAATCTATCTTTTTATTTTTTATAAATACAAATATTTTAAAAATAATTTATACATCAACTAAAATTAAATTATCTTTTGAAATAAATTTAAAACACACCTTTTATATTAATTTAATATATTTAAAAAACTTATTAAGTTTTTTTTAAAGTTACGATCTATAAAAATCGGAATCATCAAGATTGCTATTTGTAATTTTTATTTATTTATTGTATTATTGTATTATTTTAATTTATTAGGTTTGATAGTAGATTTGAGTTATTTTTTTATTGTTTTTTAATTATTTTATTTCATCATTTAATGTTTAATTAATTTAGAATTGAGTTTTATAATTATTTTAATATATTTTATATGTTCTCGTGACTTAAATTACAAATTTAATAAATCAATTCAAATTAATCCTAGTTAATTCAATTTATTATTGTGTTAATATTAAAAAAATAATATTATTTTAAATTTTTTTAATTGTTTTTTTACTTCTCATCCAAAATGCCTTAAAATTATTAAGTCAACTAACCTTCTTTCAATTTAATTTTTTAATATAAAAAACACTAAGAAGGATATTTTTACACTAACAACAAATTGATTTGACCCGCACCGTATAGCGGGTCAAAATCAGGATTAATGAAAATGTGTACCGAATATTTTTTTTATTCCTTAATATTATTTTATCATTTTCATCGTCACCACAGTCTGTTTAGGGGCCCCACGTTTCCTTCTCTCAGTAGAACTCCCTCCCTCCAAATCCCCCATTCCTTCCTCCATAAGCAAAAAAACTCCCCCTCCTCCCTCAAACCCCTAACCACCATCAACCATGCAAGAACCGGACCTTCACGATTTATCCGACGACGCCGATTACGCCGCCTCTCTTCAACAAGTACAGCACTCAATCAATCACTCACTCACATTTTCACTAAATTCAATTCAATTCATAAAACACCTTTTCTTTAATCATCTCCGTGCCTTGCTGTTTTGATCCAGGGATCGGCGAGCATGATGATGACGCGGAGCGACAGCGGAAAGAGTACCTCGTCGAGCGTGCTGGAAGGCGCAGAAGTTGTATATCTGAAAGATAACGTCACAATTCATCCTACTCAGTATGCGTCCGAGAGAATCAGTGGTCGACTGAAGCTTATCAAGCAAGGCTCTTCTCTCTTTATGGTAATTTAATTAGGTTTTTATTAATCAGTTTATTGATTATCTGTTTATATGTAACTCTGTTTAGCGTTTTTTCTAAAACGGGGTTGTTGTTTATGTGATGGCAGACGTGGATTCCGTACAAAGGGCAGATTACGAATGCGAGCTTGTCAGAGAGAGGTTGTGGTTCTGAACTGTTAATTTGGTGAATTATGAGTTGTGATGTAGAGGAGTAAATGTGACATGGTTTTGTTCGTGTAGATAGGAGTCTTTATACCATAAGGGCTGTGCCTTTTACGGATGTGAGGTCCATTCGTCGATATACTCGGACGCTTGGGTGGCAGTACATAATAGTTGTTTTGTCATCAGGTATATATGTTTTTTTTTTTTCTTTCTTTTAATGAAGGCTGTAATTTTCAGTGATAGAGGATGTAGAGTTTTTAACTGTCCGAAGGTGCTTTTAACAAATTGATAAAAATCAATGGATAATTCTACGATAGTCTTGAACTTACAACTCGGTGTGTTGAGTTGTAAAGGCCAACAAATCGAATGTTTACATGCAAGGATAAAAAATTATGTTATCAAGGTGGTTATAAAAAGTTTTCAACCAACTACTACTTTCTCTCATTTTATTGTCACAAATGAAACCATGTTTTCCTACAAATGAGGCTTTTTGTTTCAGTGTTATCACGTGATTGGTGAGCTTTTCAACTCAACCATGCTGTGTTGGAAAACCAGGAATAGTGTAGAATAACTAATATGAATAAAGGTTTTGAATACTTTTAGTCTGATAAATGGTCAATGGTTCAGGTGATGGAATTTAAGATGTTTGTAGTATGTGTTACTATGTCTGATATTTGTTAGAGCACAAACATCATATTTCTCATGGATTTGTCACTTTTTACGATCCGCACTTACATGGAACTATCAAAATTGCACAGTGTGATGATTGAAGTGAGATTCTAAAGAAATCGGCACTTTGTAGTGGCAATTTGAGTATTGTATGTTATCTATTTTTTCCTTTTGGTTATTTGTTTTGAGGAGATGGGCTCTATTTTATATACTTTTTACCTCATCAAGGTATGATTAGTTCTATATCTCTTTATGAACATCTACTTTATTTATCTTTGGTTAATTTTATTGCGAGGTGATTTTTTCTACTTTTATGCACTATTTTGTTTTTGGTGTATCTATGCCCTATGTTGAAGGTTATGAGTTTTGGGGGTGTGTTGCAGGACTATTTCTCTTAAAATTGAATCTATCAATCCTTCGATCTATTTCTCTTGATTTTTAAAATGGAGGTGTGTTGCAGGGCTCGCATTTCCTTCACTTTACTTCTACAATGGAGGAGTCAAAGAGTTCCTTGCTACAATAAAGCAACATGTTTTTATTGTGAGGTTGGTAATTGATTGACCTTTCATTTTGAGACTCTCTATGCATAGTAAAGGTGCATATCTAGATATTATAAGAGCATCTTTAATATACTAAATTTACATTTGTTGACAAAGAAATTAAAATAGATCAACCTTTTATTTCATTGTGCTAATCTTGTTCATCCTTTCAATATTCATAGCACTGTTCATTGGGCAAATTTCACTTCTAGGTCCCTCGAGTTTTATATCCTTTTCGACTTGATCATTCAACTTTATTTTGTTTCAAATTGTCCTTAAAAGTTATGTTGTCCTGCCCCATGTTTTTTTATTTCCTTCAGATTGCAATGCTATCACATGTCCAAGGTGTCAAATAATGTTCCAGTATTAAATGAGAGGTCAAATTTATAGGATGGGAATTTTAGTTATTGTAAATAAAACAATTAAAGAAACAAAGATCAAAATTAACATTAACAAAAAAAATAACAACTCTTTTCCCATCTTTATTTTTCAAAAGGTGCGCAAAACTACACTTTCATCCTTCAATTTTTTATTTTTTATATTTGGTCTTTGCTAAAATTTATTTTTTTAATTTTTCATTCCTTGGATCTTGGGAGAGGCGAGAGAAAGTCGTTGTAAAGAGAGAGAGAGGAGAGAAAGGGTTCGGTTGGCCACATTCCGATAACAAAAAAGGTTGATCTTTATGTTAAAGGGTTCGTCTTGGAAAGGGAGTTCGATGATGGTGGTGTTACCTTCTGAACATGCTGGAAAAAGTAGATTGGAAAGTTTTTTAAATTCGGTTTTTAGAGTGATTGGGGTTGAAAATGGGTTTATTGAGTTTTCTTTGATGTTTTTTAGGTGCTTTCAGGTTAAAACAAATTGAAAATTGAGTTTTTGGGGTCTAAAAACCCAATTCCTGATTTTTGGTGATCGGAGAAGGTAACAGTGGATGACATGTAGTTTGCCTAGGCAGAAGACTTGTGGTCTGCACAATTTGAAAAAAAAAAGAACAATAACCTTTTTTTAAAACAAAACAAAACCTAATTCTTGATTTTCAATGATCGGAGAAGGTAACAGTGAACAACATGTCATTTGCCTAGACAACGATGTGTCGTCCGCTCAATTCAGAAAAAAAAACAATTATCATCCGCTTGTTTTATTTTTTTGAAAGGGAAACCAAGAGTGCGAGCCTGAGCTTTTGCCTTTTAGGTTAGCATGCGGGCTCATCTTCCATCCCCAGTAGCCCTGACTTTTGTTTTCAATTGTTTTAATAAATATCCTATGTCATTTTTTAAAAAATTGACCAAATTAACTATTTTTAAAATAATAAATATTTTGGCTGGTTTATTTGATTTCTTAAAACCTCCAATACCTCTAATAGATTATTGTGATTTATTTTTAATTATTTTCTTAGATTTTAAAATCAATCAGTTGTACATGTATTATGCATTTATAAAAATAAAAATTATATGGTCTTAACAACCATAGTAAATCTCTAAGATATTTAAAAAAATGTATAATATAAAATGGGCAGTTGAGGTAAAATATTTGCATTTATGGAAAAATTCTCTTCCCACTTTAGTCTTTAATCGGCGCTAACAATTTTTTTCTTCTGATTTATCAGTTAATATGTTTTTTCATTCGTTGTATTACACACACAAATCATCTTTCCATTCCTCTTTTAACAAATTTAATGACATGAAAAAAACTCATCTATAATGATGGCATCTATTTTTTTTTTTTCAAAATTAACTTGTAATCCTACCCGCAACATATCACATGTACATTGGCTAGTATTGTGCTATGCATGGAGCGCATTTCATAAATAGAATTGACTGATTTTTTTCATTGTTTATTCTTGGATGCCTTGTTTTCTAATCTATTGGTGCTATGTGGTGAGAAACTGCTTCAAGGTTATCTTTGAAACTTTACTGGGATTAAATGAGTTCCTTGCTTTGTAAGGTATAAGGACCAAAGCCGGGCTGGCCTTGCTTGGGCTATAGCCAAAGCACATTTTGGCCTTATGGAATCTTCTCTCCTTGTAGAAATGGGTTGGACGGGGGGTTGTTGGTTCTCTTTCTCTTAAGGCTGTTTCTGACAGAACAAAAAAGAAAGAAATAAATGAAACTACCAGTTTTTCAATAACTTGTAGGTTCCTTCTGCAAACATTGTTGTCTGGAAAGGGAAGTTTAAAAAGCATAGGAAAAGGGTAGCAGCATGAAGTTTGACATGTCATGTCTTGTGTAGAGTTTCTGATATGAAAGAAATGGTAATACTTTTGTGGTTTAAAAGTTCTAGTACAAAGGTTGAAGTGAAGGAACTGTCTTCCTCACCTATCTAATGGATGATTTCTTTGTTTTGCCATTTTTCTGTCTTTCTTCTAGGGCTTTATGAGCACTCTTACATTTAGGAGCTGGGTTTTTTGCAATTGTTCTTCTCATTGCTGCTCCTATTCTTTTGCCTTGTTTAGCTCTCCACATATTTCCCATATGCTTCTGTGTTGCCCCTTTGCTTAATTTTTTTCTCCTATCAACTTAAATAATGGAGGAATGTTGTTTAAGATGAGTGTGGCATCATATTGTGTTCATGTCAAGCATGAAACCTTATATGAGCTGTGATGTTAAGTTATGCTTGACACATTCTTTTAGATTAAGTGTACACATTTTTTATGGTGGACGGGAACCTACTTACACCTTGGAGACCAGACATCCTTCAAAAGAATTAAGCGGAAAAAAAAAGATGATTAGAACAGAAGTGCCTTCTCCCAGAAAGGCCCGATCTTTTTTTTTAATCTTATTTGCTTGTTTTGTTTGTGCATTTCAGGATATCTTTTCAGTTGTAAGATTGATTTGTTTACGAGGTCCTTAAACTTGTTTACTCTTACATCTATCTGATCTTATTTATCATCAGAGATGCCATTTCTAGTAATCTTGTTGCTGTCCATCAAATTTCCAGGTCATTAGAAGATGCAAATGTATTCCTGGTGAATGATTTTCAAAATCCCTTTCAGGTGCGGATGAACATTCCTTTGTTCTCTTTTTAGATAACTGGTAATCAGAAACTGCCTGTCTTTAATTGCAAATATTGCTTTTAAAGGTTGGTTTGCATAGACATTGATTTCTACTAGGTAGTGCCATCTCAATCATTTCTGTTATGTTTTAGGGTGTATCCCCTGAATTAATCTAGATATTCAAAATCCTGATATATTTGGTAGACATGTTATTACGTTTCATTTTGCCTCTGTTCTGTCTTTCTTTCTTTTGATGATTTTTAACTGGGTTTTGCAGAGAACTTTGTCCTCTTTAGAGTTGCCTGTTTCTATTGCAAGTAGGCCATCTGCATCTGTTTCAGATGGTGGTGAATATTCGTCTTATAAACTCCAAGGGAGGATTGATGGCAGCATCCATGAAGACATTCCTAGGCCTTCTCAAAACCACGGGAGGCAGAAGCACAAGAGTCACGATCCTGCTCGAGATCTAACAATCCAAGTACTGGAAAAATTTTCTCTTGTGACTAAATTTGCTCGGGATACAAGTTCACAACTGTTTCGTGAAAGTAATAGCAATGGCTATGGTGCTATCGAGAGGAAAAGTTCGAGCCACTCCCCCTGTGATATCCCCCATGAGGCATCAATGGATGCAAAGGTAGCTCTTGGGGAAGATCCTGTTCCCTCAGATCCTCTGGAGGTACCCTTTTCTCTACTTGAGCAATTTGAATTTATTAATATTTTGGGACCCTCTGGAGTTTAATTAAATTATTGGTCTTCTTGTGTCATGCTCCTAAAAGGTGACATATTTTTTATTACATTTGACGTGTACTCTTTATAACACACACACTTCTCAGATTACACATAACCCTTAATGTGCACATCATCATTAGGTTTGCATATGCACCTGAAACTGGTATTGGCATAGTATTTGGTACTATATCTGCAAATTGCATTAATTTACGCCATTGTGGGGCCTTTGCATATAGGTTTTCGACAGTGATGTTGCTGAACATTTTGTTCTTCTTACTTCTGTTTGAATCATATCATACAGAGTTTACTTGCAACTTCTGAATTTGATGCATCAAATTTCTTTCCTTGTTTTGGTTTTTCTTCTTGTGCTGAGGAAATTCATTATAGGGCAATACTGATTTTGTTAGCTGGTGAACAGAATGGGGCAACCAATTCTTTCTGTTGGTAATGTATTGTTTTTTAAAAGAGGGCATGGCTGACTGGTGCAGTACCCGGTTCACAAAGACTAGCTTTGGCCTGCAAGTTTACCATTAAGTCCTTAGCAATAGCATGGATAGTAATTTAAATCCACCATTTACCAAAGGTATGAATATGTTGTTACTAAGAATCAAGCTATTGGAAATGGGTTTTACCAATGGGAACTTGTTGGAAATGGTTGGTATTTTTTATGTATTTAATAAAATGTATCAAAGCATTTATTTTGAATGTGGTAAAAACAAAATTTTTTTGGGAGCCCAGACACCGCTTTTGATTTATTTTTTTACATGTTTATGTTGCGAGAAGGAAGACTTCAACAACCAACAGAACTTTTCCTCTCAATAGCACCATAGCCAAAATTTTGTTAAGCTTTTTTAATGTTCCTGAGAAGAAAGTTCTGGTGGCATAAGGAATGGGTCTTCTTACATTTGAGGAAAAGTTCTGTTGGTGTAATTCTTCTCGAGAAGTTGGCGAACTTTTCCTCTCAATAGCACCATGATCTGTTGGTTGTTAAAGTAGGAGCCCTAAGCATGAGTCTTGTATTTAAGGGTTTTGCCATAGTAGCACCTCATATTTCATATTGTGATCCAACTCAAGGACCAAAACACGGATGCCATTATGCATTACATATACTTTTCATGTTCTTGACTTGCTTTTAGAAAGTTAGATTGTAGATCTCCACATACTTAGTGGTATGTAGCTTTTCCTTCATGTAATTCCATTGCTTCCATTAGAATATCAAAATGCCACAGAAGAAAAGCACTTGTAATTGCTGACTGCTTGATTCATTAATATTAAGAAATTTAAGATAATAATGACTTTCCTTGGGATGATCTAAACCATGTTTCATGGAATGTCTTTTTTCCTATTTGCGTTGATCAATAAATACAATCATTCTTCTTTATAGAAGTGGGATTTAATATTTTCCTCACCTCTTTGTGGCAGTTCAATAAAATGACACTTGTATGGGGAAAACCAAGACAGCCTCCCTTGGGGTCTGAAGAGGTAAAGCTGTTTTGCCTGAAGATAAATTCTCTATCGCCTTTATGATAGATCTGTCAATATGAATGTCTCTTTTTCAGTACTCTTAAATGTTTGTTTTTCTTGCCGTAGCCTTTTATTTTGGTCTCAGTCACATCCTTGCATTGACCCAACTGCTCTTTTATCTGTAAACCATGATAGTCTTTGGATGCCTGTGATTTGTACAACTCTGATTTGACATTTACTGCGATTTCTCAATCTTAATTTTTAGAAGCTCATGTGCCAAACTCAGTGAGTTCAAGGGTTTCTAATCCCACCATGAGAAACCACTGTCATGGTTTGTCCATTTCATATGCTGTAGCTTCCCATTGAAGATGAATTTTATCGTACCTGTGGCCCTTAACCCTGATTTTTTACTCAAGACTCTGAATGTACATGCCACTATTTTTTTTTTTCTCAAAAGTTCTTTGTGTTTTCAGTGGGAAATTTTCTTGGATTCTGAAGGGCGAATCATAGATTCAAAAGCCTTAAAAAAGAGAATATTCTATGGGGGAGTTGAGCACTCAACATGCAAAGAGGTTTGTTCTTTGCTCTCAGCAAACAGTTGTTTGCTGAGACTTTTTGGCTTAATATGTTAATCTTCTTAGGATTAACAATAATGAATACAGGTCTGGCCACTTCTGTTGGGATATCATGCTTATGATTCAACATATGCTGAGAGGGAATACCTCAAGTCAACCAAAAAGTCAGAGTATGAGACAGTAAAACAACAATGGCAGGTTTGTTGCAATTCTCACTTTTTCATATATTAAAGCTGAAGTCTTCACCTGTCGTTTTCTATGCTCTTATTTTTCGTTTCATTTCTACTTCAACTGATTCATGAAACATGCTATTTTGTTGCCGGCATTTCACTTGCTTGGGCTTGTAGGATACTATTAGGTTTAATGATTGTTAATGCATTGTTGTAGAAAGGGAAAGAGTGATTTGCTTTCATGTTGTCTAAATTCCTATTTATAATAATCAGCTAAATAAAAGGTACAACAAGAAGAGCAATTTTGTTTCTTTTGTTGATTATGAAAAACCTTTGCAGATTGGGTGCACAGTACACTCAAATAAACCATGTGTTTGTCAGGCTTTTGGCTCAGCTTTCCTTCTATCATAATCAGCTAAAAGGAGTGCTTTGCTTTCAAGTGCAATGGAGCCAGAGAGGCTTTAAGACCCAGTCCCAAACTAGTTGGAATTAGCTACATGGATTTTCCTTCTTTTTTTTAGGCTAAAATTTCTTGGGCTTGGTGGAAGTTATGTTGTACCATATCTAGGCTTTCAATTTTTATGTTCAGATAGATGATATTTTGTTGTTTGTCAGTTTATTATCCTAATTACCTGTATTGTCATTGGATGGTTGGAAATTAGTTTTGTTTGTCAGGACAAGTGCAATACTACTTTCTAATCTGATTGATGACTTTTTTTTTCCACAAAAAATACATGCTTTTATTTGTTCTATTCAGGAAAAGATGAAGTTTCATTTTTAAAGTTAGGTTTAACCTTAACTATGATACTATGTTTTGGTCTCTCTGGTATGTGTCAGAACAGCTGGTTCTTTCATGCATCTCTAACAGTTAGGGTCGTTGCAATTCTTCTAATCTATTTTTAAGAAGTTTCCTTTGAGCTGTAATACGTACCTTTTCTTTTGGCCTTGCAGAGTATCTCTACTGAACAGGCAAAGAGATTTACAAAATTTAGGGAAAGGAAGGGCCGTATAGACAAAGATGTGGTATGCATGAAACTACCATAGCTGTTTTTCGAGATTTAAATTATTGATTTTACTACATAAAATAAAAAGATAATTTAAGTTAATTTTAATGGTTGTTCTGTTATGTGTTCAAGGTGAGGACTGATAGAACGTTGTCTTTCTATGAGGGGGATGATAATGCAAATGTGAATATCTTACGTGATATTCTTTTGACATATTCCTTTTATAACTTTGATCTTGGTTACTGCCAGGTAATAACTTAATTTGTGCAATTATTTGTTGAAGGAGATGCTGTTTGTTATCCTTTGTGACATTTATGGAGTCATTATTTTGTATTTGGTGGTTGTTTTTATATTGCATTAAAGTAAATTTGGAAGTACCATAATACATGTCATTAATTGCATTCAAGGAGATTGGTACTTTTTGCAATTTGCAACTTTTGGTGCTTAGCAGTGTTGCTTGATCTTGTTATTCCTTTCTACCTATACTCCTGTTTCTATGTTTCTTTTTTCATGTTACTTCTGTTTCTGTGCTTTTTCATGCACTTTATATCGAACTCCATGTTTTCTATTCTCATCCTGATATGTATACTGTAAATAAACAAAATGGTTTCATCAAGGATAAGTCTATTAATTCTTAGTTGCAGTTTATCTTAGTGTAGTTTCCTATGCTCTCATCCAGGTTCAGAAAACATTAGAGTGGGTAAAAGATTACCTCTTCCTTTTGGGCAAAAAATGTTTAGTGATTACATTCAAGGCCTTTTTCCCCTCATGCTTGAGAAATTGGTGTATTGGGGATGCTGAATATTCATGTCTGTCCTTTTTTTTTTCTCAGGGTATGAGCGATTTACTATCCCCAATTTTATTTGTGATGGAGGACGAATCAGAAGCATTTTGGTGTTTTGTGGCACTGATGGCACGTCTTGGACCCAATTTTAATCGTGACCAAAATGGCATGCACTCTCAGCTTTTTGCATTATCTAAGGTCTCCCCCCTCCCTACAAGTATTTTCTTTCTCTTTTTTTCCCTGAAATTCGATTTTGTTTTTTTTACTATTTATCTCTTGGATTATAGCCATCGTAAATTTAGATTCTGTTTTCTTTCTTAGTGAAAATCAAGGCCCTTTTGGCTTAATTAATTATGATGATCTTCTGCTTGTGTTGTCACTGTAAAATGGATATCAAATTGTGAAGGCTAAATGATCATTATGTTGGGATGTTACAACTGTGGATGAAGGTTAGGTGGTAGCTGGATTTTCAGTAAATTGTTCTGATGGGCCACAGTTACTAGTTGAACTAACTTCTGCTATTTTTGTGGCAGCTGGTGGAGTTGCTTGATAGCCCATTACATAACTATTTCAAGCAGAATGATTGCTTGAATTACTTCTTTTGTTTCCGCTGGGTTCTAATACAATTTAAAAGGTCAGATTTGTGGATTATTTGTTCCTCTTTTTCCGCTCTTAGGATTGATGGATGTCTTTTTAATGAAGCTGCTGGCATACCCTTTCAATGCATCTTGTTTTTCTTGCAATTACAAGCATAGCATAGGGGATATAAAACAGAATATTTCGCTCATATACAAGTTAAAAATATATTTGATGCTGATACCAGTTTTGGATTTTCAACTAGTTCAATTTAGCTTCAATTTAAAATGATTATAGTAGCTAGTCTCTTTTTTGTTTCACCAAGAAGAAGATACTTGCATGCATTCTGAGATCATTGAGTCGAAAAAACTCGAATGCTGCTGGTGAGGGCTTGAGTTAGGGCCTACTTGAGATTGTGGCAGCGATGGCGGTTCAAAGTGTTTTTTGCTTAGAAATGCATCAAAATGAAGTTTTTTTATTTTTTTAAAATTATTTTTTGATATCAGTATATCATCTGAAAACAAAAAAAAAATCAAAATCTTTGAGAATGTGGTTTGCACTGCGTTCCAAAACACACCCTAGTGATGAATGGAATATACTTTACTAGTTTTCAATACAACTTGAATGTATCTATCTACCTTCAAATAAATTACAGCAGGTGATGTTTGAGATGTTTTTCCCCGTAGGCATCAGAGACCTCTCCTTAATTGAGAAGATTGATACATAATATAAAAGAATGCTGGACAATACACTAGAGGTGCATTCTTTTGTGTGACTAATATAAAACCAGTTTTGCGACAAGGGGGAAAAACATCTCAAACATCACCGTGGTCCAAGTTGTTACTAAATTCAGTGATGTTTTCATACCCTTAGTATCAAAATGTAAAAGCTATGCTCTCTTGCTGCTGGAGAAGAAAGGAAAGGAGGTGTTATCATCTCTTTATTTTTCTCACTATGATTTGCCAAATCCTCAGGGAATTTGAATACAAGAAAACAATGCGATTGTGGGAGGTGTTGTGGACCCATTATTTGTCTGAGCACCTGCATCTGTATGTATGTGTTGCGATCTTGAAGCGGTACCGCAACAAGATTATGGGGGAGCACATGGACTTCGACACCCTCTTGAAATTCACCAATGAGCTGAGTGGCCATATCGACCTTGATTCAATTCTTAGAGATGCAGAGGCTCTGTGCATATGTGCTGGTGAGAATGGTGCTGCTTGCATTCCCCCAGGGACACCACCTTCGCTGCCTATCGAGAATGAGAATGCTTTGTTGTATACTCAAGAGGAGGAAGAAGTACTGTAATCAGATCCTTCCCATTGGTACGATATCACCAGCATTATTTTTTGTATTCTTTATGGAATAGCTGTGTATAAATGTTGATCTTTCAAAATAAAATGTCATTAATCAAGTAATCATCGACTCCATTTTCTATCTTCCCGCTGGACCAACGTGGTCGGACCCTCATTATTTATTATTGTTTCTTGTTCACATTTCCCAAAGAAAGGGACATGCTTTCGTATTTTTTTTTTTTATATATTTGGCTTTGAGTTTTAATTTATTTTTTATTAAAATTTGAAAATTATTTTTGTTTTAAATTAATATTTTTTCAGTATTCCTAACAGTAATTAATCTTTTTAATTATTTTAATATATTTTTAAATAAAAAACAATTTTAAAAATATATTAGACTTTCAAATAGCATTATCTCACCGTCAAGTAGTGAAATCATCTTTGATTTATTTTGAAAGAGGCCTACAAGTTTCCAGCTCGTGCTAGAGAAGAGACATTGTCGTAGTCGTAGGGATGGCTGGGCATGGGTGTACCTATCAGCCGATTGTGATGTTTTAGTTTTTTTGGGCCCTCCTTTGGAAGAAAAAATAATGGGATGAACGCTTGCGTCAAGATGCTGATAATTTTCTCATGTTATGCTTCACTTTAACCCCTTACCTTGTAGCCTGCAACTCCATAGCTCTGTTCTGTGGATGTCTTCATTTGTGTGCATGGGACTTGCATCTGTAACTCTTAAGGGTGTCACGGCAGGCTAGGTGACGGATTTCTGATTCCGAGTGTCATGCTACTTGATCTTAACCATTAGACCAATATTTATTTATTTATTTTCATTTCATGTGTTGTAATTTTTCTTCTCATTTTGATGGGGACTTTGGATATTTTATCCGACTTGCATATATTACAGGTAATACTCTTCGAATTTGTTTGAAATTGTGGTTAAAATTATGATTTAAAATATTTTTTATTTAAAAATATATTAAAATAATATTTTTTATATTTTAAAAATTATTCCTGAGATCTAAAATCAATACCATATGAAAATATTAAAAAAAATTAACCTAAAAAAATGAATTTTAAGGGAAACTTCCCAAACAAGTTCGAAGAGTGTCACCTATATGTAGCCGTACATCTATTTGAAATATATTTATTAAACTCGTTTATTTTTGTGTTTCAAAAGTGTTTTTGATAAAATTTAAATTTTTTTTATTAATTTTAAATTAATATATTTTTAGTGTTTTTAAATCATTTTGATGTGATAATATTAAAAATAATTTTTAAAAAATAAAAAAATATTATCAACATATATTTTAATACAAAAAACTATTTAAAAAACAACTGCAACCACAATCATAATATAGAATCCATAAAACAATCCTCAACAGCGCAGGAAATAGCACAGATTTTCCTATTCCATGGAGAGTTCAATCTTGTACTATTTCAAGTAGAAGTGGTCTTATCAGATGCAGGGTCATGCATGGAGTCTGATATCATAAACTATGGCATGACAGATTGTGTGCCCATCTGTAAAATGACGTCTCACGAGTCACCAGTCACCACCACAGCCTACTGATTCAAACAAAACAAAAGAATCCCAGTAGGCTAAGAAAGGCTCATCGTCAAAGACAAAAGTAGCATTGTTGTCTGGCACCATTGGAGATTCTATGTAGTAGTTCATCATGCTCTGTGCATCTTGTTGTGCCCATACATCACTTACAGCACTTCTCTCTTCTTTCTCTTGGTTCTTCCCTTCCAATTCTTCAGTGCTGCCTATTGGACTCGTGTTGCCAGTGGGCTGGGAATCGCCAAGTGCACGGAGTCTCTTGCTTTTGTTCTCCTTGGTGTTATTGTCGTCCTGATCTGGGTTTGAGTCGGTGCCTTTTCTTTTGCCTGAAGGCAATCTCTTGTTCAAATGGGTATTCCAGTAGTTCTTCACCTCATTGTCTGTCCTACCTGGAAGTCGACCGGCAATAAGTGACCACCTGCATGTAACAATAAAAATGAAATGAAAGCCAGACAAGTTGTTATATAACATCGATCTTCTAATCGGCATTGATGAGTAGGCAGGTTTTCAACGAGGACAAAGCGAAGAAGCGCCGAGCCACTGACCGGTTACCAAGAAGCTTATGCATCCTAATTATCATGTCTTCTTCTTCTTGGGACATCCCACCTCGTTTAATATTGGGTCTTAAATAATTCTTCCACCTTAATCTGCAGCTTTTGCCACCTCTCATCAAACCTGCAACAATGCAAGTATAATAATTAATATCCCACCTGCAGCTTTAAGCTAAAAGAAAGAAAAAATCAGTCTAGACTTTAGGCTTTATATAGTTTGTAATCGAGTGTGCAAAGACTTTAAGCTTTATATAGAGTACTCCTTTTGTGCAAAGAGGAGTTTGTAATCGAGTTATACAATAGGTAAAGCTAAGTACCTGATTTCTTAGACACAGTTGACCAGTTGCCTTCACCATGAGTCTCTACATATGTTTTCAGGATCAAGTCCTCCTCTGGTTTCCACAAACCTTTCTTGGCCTTAGGCTTTGCTTCTCTACTCTCCATCTCTCTCTCGCTCGCTCTCTCGCTCTCTCTCTCTATGTATCTGCCTTTCAAAAATACTTGAGTGGAAAAGAATTGTTAAAGAGAAAGGTTTATATAGAGATTATATTTGCATGTGTGGATGTCACTATCCACCAGTAATTACCAAGCTTCACCCGTGCGTAGACATATAACACTGTTACTCACATTAGAATCCCAAAATGGATTGATTGACATGAGGGCTCTGTACATATTTTGCTTCACTTTATCTTTTCCTAGGCACTGCCACACTGTAAAAGCAAAGCAAATCTCAGTTCCACTTTCATAATAAGAGTAGAGAGGACCCAGTTAAACGTACGTATGCAGGATCTGGGAAGTCCAACCATACGACCCCGATGTCTCCTCCCTCCAGCTGCATGCTTTTGTGCTGTAATCTCAAGGTGCCGAACAGTCGCATGGAATTGTTTTAGTTATGGTCGTATTATACTTCGTTTTTTAAGTTACTTTTAGGGTTGCAGCTTGCAATAATGCATCATCTGTCACACACTTAAGATACACATCACATGGAGCATGGACTGATCGCTCCCTCCCAAGTTTAAATTTTAGCTTGCATCTTTCAAGGTTGTATCTGGCCAGAATCTCAGTACAAAAAGAAATTAATATACATAATAGACAAAAACGCATTTGATTAGAGGGGTAAAGACAGAAACAAAAATTGAAAGATGAACTAGGAAAAAAATATTAACCTGTCAATCCAATGATCATGACGTTTACATGAACTAGTTATTAATTTGTGTCTAATCCGATTTCCGTATCTTTCTCTTGGGAAAAAAAAGTGGATGTTTCTAAACTAGCTAGTTAGATTTGGTACGTGTTAAAGAAAGACTAGCTAGAAATCATTTAGTTTTACAAGGCAATATGAGCAGAATCACCCATGGTGAAATGAAGTATGACAAATGAACAATGACACCACTACCTCAAGACACCAGCCTTTTTGGTTCGAGTCCCACCACAAGAAATGCCATCTAGTTGGCTCATCTCTCGACCACTTTTTTCAGGTGCGCCTGAGTTATAGGGGATCAGAGTGATCACCCTTCACCGTTCTCTGAAGAAGCCAAAACTTTCTTCTCTCATTTATCATTATTGCATCTGTCATCATCATTATTTTACTCATTCCTTTTTCGAGACTATAATATAGGCTTCTCCTTTCCAAATCCTTCGCAACAAACAACGTTTTGGACCGTATGCAGGTCTAAGAAAACGAAGAACCAGCAATGATTTCACAAAAAGCTTCGGCTTGTTTCACAGTTTGTTTCACATGGGCATGTGATTCTTGATGAGTTGCAAATGGGAAAACAAGTTTAGTCTCTCACATTTTAATTAGAGTTCGCGATCAGTTTTTTATTTTTCCTCCTATTTACCATCCATCTTTCAACTAAGGCAATTAGTTTTATTTTAGGAGGATATCCAATTAGTCTATTCATTTCTTCTCATTTGGGCCACTCATTTCATTTTAATGCCTAGCAAGGTTACCTTTTCCAACTAATTAATAAAATCCAGTTCTAACAGTAGTTTGATGACTAATTTCATCTGACTGCTCTTAATTTCTCTTTAAATAAAAACTTTAAGGATCGGTAATCTTGTGATTAAAAAAAATATTTTTAAAACTTAAATATTAAAAACAATATTTAAGAGGATTTATTAAATTCTTTTCAATATTGTACCTGGCAAATATCATGAAATCTGTGCCTTCACTGTTATTTTAAAAAAAATAGGAATTCAATCATTGAGGTAATGGTAGAAATCAAAATGAAAAAGTCATGGTCAGATTCAGTGTTAGAGAGAATAGAAAATATGAACTGTTTTTCTTTTTCTTTTTCCCACAAAGTGTGTGCTTAATATTTATGAAAAAAAAAACCTTTGTGTGTGATCAGCGTGGACTTGACTTTTCTAATTACCATTGGCAAACATCATCATCAACATGATATGAAAGGTTTTAACTCCAACAATCAAAGAATTCTAATGAAAAATAATATAAATATATTTTGAAATCTACTATATCTACGTCGACGCACAGGAACAAGGAACTGTTAAATGGGGGGCCTCGTGGGAGGAAAGTGGCCAGCTTGAAACTCATTTCTGGTGTTATATTCTCTTGTAGGGAGACTTTTGTACTGCCTTGCCTTTTTCAGTCATTATCACCATAGATGTAAATTTCTCCAAACGCCCCGTGTTCATAATACTACAGGATTAATAATCACTGTGCATGGAAAGTCATGGAAGGTGACAAATTTAGGTGGACGACAATCCATACATTGGGTTTAACTCCTAGCTCTATGTAGTGGATATATGCTTTTACAGGAGGAGATATTAAAGCTGCACCAAAATCACCACTTCCTTTTTCACCAGACATGCTCCATGCACGGCTTTAGAATCAGCACCCAGTACTGCTCACTTCCATCTTCTTGCAAGGTTATCACTTGCAGGGCGGGCCATGGCACCCCCATCACAAGCTGATAGGAAAGTAAAATTATAGATTTTGAAGGGCCCATTTTCTTGTAGTGTTTTGATATTTCAAGAGGAAGATAATGAATAATAAAAAGGAAAGAGAAAGGGTTTTTCTTTTCTTTTTGTTTGTGTTTTGAAAGGGTACGAGTGGATGCATGCTGGAAAGTGAGGGAGAGGATCACGTTTTTTACTCTTTTGGGAGATAGAATGAGAGCTTTTGTTATTCTTTTATGAAATCGAAAACGAGAGAGAGAGAGAGAGAGAGAGAGAGGGTGCTGGATGGAGGGGGAAACACGTTTTTATTTTTATTTTTAAATCGATTTAATATATTAATATTAAAAATACAAATACAAATATTATTTTAATATATTTTAAAAAAAAATCTCTATCGTAATCACAACCTCTGTCACCTTGGAAAACCGACAGTTTTAATAATGCACTTGGTGCACGGGACCATTTTTTCTTTGAGGTCTTGAATTTATTTTAATTATATAAAAGAAATTTTAAATACAAAAACAACAGGTAAAAGGGTCAAAAATTACAAAATAGTAGGTGATTGGAAAAATCGCTTCGAAAATATATTTTTTTATTTTTTGAAAATATGATGAACAATAAGGGTTAAAAATCAAGTGATTAATTAATTAATTTTTAAGTTTTTGTATATCTTAGCGCACCCCAAGCTACAATTTCTAGGTCTGCCCGTGCTCGCTTAAAATAAACAAAATAGTAGTAAATAGTTCCATTAGAACGTCGTGGAGTCTAATTAGTATTTTAAAATAGCTGGGACAAAAACTTAATTATTAAATTTCAATCAAAGGGCGCCACATGTCCAAGAGATAAAACACAAAAAAAAAAAAATTGTTCTCAAAATATCTGTATGAACATTTTAATTAAAATCCCCATCTCTATCATTAACAAATGATATATTGAAGTATTAATTCAACAACATTTAATTTCCACCATTTGATTAAAAAACTTAAAAATAAGAAAAATATTAAGAAGAGAGAAAAAAAAATCATGGCCTTATAGGATTTGAGAGATTTGGATTTAAAAACATTAAATTTAAATTTTGTGTTGATTTGATGGTTGAAATTATTTTTAAAGATTATATTTATGTTTATAAGGCCTTGGGGATGCTCTCAAAAATAAAATAGCAAAAAATAAACAAGAAGAAACTTTGAGTTGTTTTGGGCGTACACGCCGATATATATAAAATCTCACTAATCATCTCTTCAAATTAAAATAAAAAATAGTAAATTAAAATTCTTTTTTCTAATATATATCAACAAGAAATGAATGAACAAAGTAAATTACAATTTATTAGACAAATAATATATTTTATAAATCTAAATCAACATAATTAATACAATATTCAATGAAATATTTTTTCAAAATGTAAATAAAAAATTACAAAATTAACAATTTATTTTCAACATGATGTGAAATAAAATTAATAAATATTACTATTAAGAAATAATTGAATGAGGATGACATGCAGAATAATGAAATGAAAAAAAATTATTGTAGAGAATCACCTAGCTAGGTCCTAATTATTGTATCGTAATAAGGATAAAGGATGCTATAATTAATTATTAATCTCTATAGAGATTAAAAAAACATGTTTATGTGCAAATCGGGCACAGATTACCTTTTGATTATGATAATATGATCCCTTCCCTTTTGCATCATTATTTTACTATATATATATATATATATATATATATATATATATATATATATTCCAACTTTTATTCAAGATAAATCACATGAATTTTCCTTCCGTTGCCGTCCTCTTCCATGCAAAGTGCTTTTGATTAGGCTAGCATGTTAGTGTGGTTGCGGTTGTTTTTTAAATAATTTTTCATGTTAAAATATATATTAATAATTTTTTTTATTTTTAAAAAATTATTTTTGATATTAGCATATCAAAATGATTTGAAAACACTAAAAATATATTAATTCGAAGTTAATAAAAAAATAAAAAATTATTAAATTTTATCAAAAATACTTTTAAAACGCAAAAACAAAAACAATCTATCCCCACCCCTCACCAGGCCCTCGTAATTAATGCAGCCAGAAGACTTTTCTTCCCATCAATAATACACAGCTAAAAATGATTTTTGTGTGTGTGTATATATATATATATATATAATGATTTAATGATTTTTATCTCTTAATTAATCTCTTATTGAAGAGAATTTCTAAACATTTGGATGTGAGTTTTGTAACTATGAGAAACAATAAATAAGAGAATAAAATAATTTAGGGAGAATTTTATTAATTTTTATGTTTTAATATTTCCATTGTGTTTTTTATATATGTTCAGCATTAGTAACATCTCATATTTTTTTATGTTCTATGGATTTTTTATATTATTTTAATACTAGAATAACTTTAAATGCTGTAAAAAATGATTTTGTTAATTTAAAAAATTTCATATAAACTAAACGACGATGTTCTAAAATTCAAAGTGTTTAAGAATATGTTTTTTAGTGGTTGGATTATGGGTTAATCAAACATTTTAGTAAGATAGTTTATTCTCCTTGCTATAGGAAGCATGTAACAAGCAAAATAGTAATCTTTGGTGGGATTTTAGGACCCTCATATGATAGAGTAAATGATCTTTAAAAAAATAGTTATAATAAATAAGAGAATGAACATTTATTCTTAAGAATCAAAGTATTTCTTCTTAGTTTTGATATAATAAATACTATGAAATTAAAAAAGTATTTTTGTTAAGAATAGAGATCATAAACTCTTTAATTTTGTGCTTCTAGGGGTATTTATAATCCACAATTCTTGTTTTTTTT
>Ga0325410_1002308_pt1 | contig 21337 bp, 10 predicted proteins | sample PopdelMetagenome_16_FD_206182 | JGI IMG/M metagenome (GOLD analysis project Ga0325410, IMG submission 206182) | Populus deltoides microbial communities from Bellville, Georgia, United States - Xylem-PdIQD-R3 | ecosystem: Host-associated > Plants > Phyllosphere > Stem > Wood/Secondary xylem... | reverse complement strand
TTCAATAGTTATGCAAGGCTAAGCTCTTTTCTTGGTTGCAAGGACACAAAAACCTTCGGATTTCAAGAACCGTGAGATTTATTCTTCCTTCTATTTTCAGTTTATGTTATGAATGAGTATGATTGTTTTCCTATGCATATTTCCTATGATTGTTGTTGATGATTGCTAGAGCGGACTCTAAGTTATTGTTGTGAACAATCTATTGCTAAGTTTAATATCAAAACTGGAGTTGTGATATATGAACTTATGAAGCAACTAAGCTTGATAATTGTGGCGGAACTACATTATTGAACTTAGGGAGAACATTTGAACAAATTGACACAAGTTGCGGACAACTTGTATGTTAATCTTGATGAAATTATCTAGTTCTTAAAGCTACCATTAAATTGAATCATTAGTGCAGACACTTTGATTGTTTGTTGGTTAGGATTAGTTATACGGCGGATCCGTTAATTAATCACGTTAAGAAAAGATAAAATTTCAGAACATAAACTGCATTTTTTGTTTCAAGGATCGATTCTAATTTCCGTAGGTGGATATGTGCTTGTGACCAAGATTTGTTTTCTTGATAAGTTTCGGTTTTAATTGATTTTGTTTGCTAGTTTAATTGCTGCCATAGTTTAGATAATCACAAACCAACCCCCCCTAATTACATGACGTACAATATAAAAATCTGACTTGAAACTTCCTCGTGGGATCGACCCCTTGCTTGCTCTATACTATCTTGTGTGCTTTAAGTTAGGGTAATTAATTTATGCGACCGCGACATCGCAACAATAACCTTACTATATTATACATATAATAATATATCAATGTATTTGTGAATTTAATTGATAGATGGTGAGACTAAGACTTTCTTCATGGTATTGTGTAAAAAATTTATTAGCTATTATACATGTATATGATTATTAAAAAATATGCAAATTGCATTTAAAAAGTTTAGATTGTTACAAGTTAGGTGACAACAACTTTTTGTCTGAACATATTATATATGTTTTGCCTAACCATTGCCTCTAATACTATATTATCATAAATAAATCATTCAAATCATACAAATTTAGTTAATCAAGATCTAATTTTATAGCATTAAACATATGTGATTAATAATAACCTTGAGTAGCTCAATCATGTTTTCATTTTTAATACAAAAAAATATTGCATGATTTAGCATACCAGAAAACATTAACAAAATAGTTTTTATAATTTGTATGTATTATGAATTTAATAACAAGTTTATTAAAGCCATAAAGACTTGATCTAAATTTCAAAAACACTAAAAAAGTTAATATGTTTATTTTAATTTAAAGGATTATGAACTTTTACATAAAATGTATTCCCGATATTAAAATAAATAAATGCAAAATATGTTTTAAATCTAAAATGGTTAGGCTTGACTCCAAATATTTCATTAAGACCCTCTACCTATAATTGATAAGAAATTTCAACAACAATTTTGTTATCACTATATTGTGCATTTTTTACCATAGCATATGTACTTTCTTACTCGTCATTACACCCTTATTGCATATCAGAAATAGCTTATGAATTAAGATCTTTATATAGATGATGTCATAATAATCATAGTTCATTTTATATATTTAACCTAAGTTTATCCAAATTATTGACTTCTATATTGTTTTTTCTCACTAAAAAATAATAAATAAATCAGAAAACATTTTGATACAGTTTTTGGTCATTGTATTATATGGAATTAGTGTAAAATATTTGCACTTATATTCTTCAACTAAATGGTTTATAATAAGTAAAGAATTTCCTATTATTTTGACTAATTATGCTTCTAAATCGATGAGTATTTCTAGACCTATAATTAAGATCTAATAATTGACTTGATTATTAGTATAAAAAATCAAATTAAAATAATAAGGTCACCTCATAACCTATTCATGAAACTATTATCTCATGCATTAGATTTTTCTTTGTTTTTTTATCAATCAAACCATAACTGCCATATAATAGGTTTATCCATGATGATATCATTGTCTTGTTTTAATTCAAGGTTTATATTGAGGCGAAGGTGATCAATGAAAAAATTAGTCATAGCTTGGCCTTTAATTATTTTTTATGATATTTAATGTCAAATAAACTTGAACAATGTTAAAGTTCACTTACTAATATTACATCAAAAAAAATAATATTAATTGGCATGTCAAATCCACTCCTAGAATTATTTGTGGTGGGCCAAGCATGCTGGCTACTTAGATTCGTGCTCATGATATTTTTTTTGTTTTTTTAATTTAAGTTTATTTTTTTAAAATAAATTAATTTAGAATATCATAAATATATTTTTATTATGTTAATTAATTAATAATATATTTTAAATATTATTTTATTAAATACCATTTAATTTTTATTTTTTTTCCAAATAAAATCATAACAGTCTTTTTATAATATTAACAAGTTTTTTTTAAAGCCCATCATTATTTTTTAAAAAATTATATATTTTTTATTAGCATATAATTTTATTATCATATAATTAAATAAAAATTATTTTTAAAAAATAATATTATTAAGCCAATCAAGTTCATGAGGTGAGTCACATTAATTTAGCAGTTAGCTTACGTTAATATAGATTGATTAAAGATGTTGTAAATAGAAAAGATATTAAAAACACCTGTATATTTTATTTTTCTTATATTCAATTTTTTTTAGCCCGGTTTGCTACAAAAGCACAAGTATTAATCAAGCTAATTTAGAAAACTAATTATACAGGAAATCAGTAATCTAAAAATTACGAAATTTACTCCAAGTCCCTACATAGAAAATAATAATAAAAAGAAAAATCTCAGCAAATGATTCCAGAGGTGAAGTGAACTATCAATATATGGTTGACGACAGGATAACAACTGATCCTTTCATTTAATTCAACTACCAACCACCGTTCTGTTCCCTCCATTTACTAAATGGCAGTACACAATCAGAGAAGAGGGTTTTCATGTCCGTGGCCTTATTTTAAAGGAGAAAAGTATAACATTTTTATGTACTTTTCTCACCACACATTGTCTTGTTGGAAAGCTGTCCTTTTAGAAGCAATAATGCCATGAAAACCACTGATCGCAACTTCCAACGGCCATAATTAAGATGATGCTGATAAAGTTGGTATATTATATTTTTTAATAAGTTAAATTAAATATAAATTATAATTTTAAATAAAATTAAATTAAATAAATTAAAAATTTAAATTTATTATTAATTCAATAATTAATTGATTTATATTTGAAGATTAAGTATAACATTTAGCAATCTATCATGATCCACTAAATATTAGGAAAGTTATAAGTGATTTGACTTAACTTTTTAGTGACTAGTTTTTTGGTGTAATTATTATCCTTTTATTATGAATGTTCTGATTTAAACATTATAGCATGAAGTATGTTTGTTTTGTTAAATCGTTTTAGTTCGTAATATTATAGCATTGATTCTTTGAATAAAATTTTGAAACTCTTTTCAAAACTCATTCCACCTTGGCCAAAGATTTCACAATCAATATTATTTGAGAACAAATGAAATATTTTCCTAATTCACCTAGTGTGATAAATTTTCTTTTGATTACTCAAATACCTTCATATAGTTTATGTTCCAACTAATATCAACCTATTTGTTACCCTATATAGGATAACTTAGTGATTTCAAGTCTAAGGATCACTTACACAACTATCACGAGAGCCTTTCAATAGATATAAGTAATCTCTCCATATAGAATTCTCTTGCAGGCTAGTTCAATCTACACGTCCTCTTGAAGGCTAGTTCAATGTACACGTCATCTTAAATGTTCATCTTAAATGCAGGTCTATCACATAAATCAAAGGATTGATTGATGAGTTTAACTATTGAAATTGAAAAGACAAAGAGAGGGTTAAGCTTAAAAAAGAGATGCTAGTTCAATCCAAACTGGAACACCATTCGGTTATTGGATCATAACTGGAGCTGTAGAACTTAGATTTAGGTCTGGTTTATATTTATGAAAAGTTAAGACATATGCCTAAAACTTTCATGAAGAGTCCAAGATTCAAAAGGAACATTTTCAAGTTCAAAATACAGCAACAATAGAGAAGTCGAAATCTGTCCTGCAGCCCAGACACTATTCAGTGTTTAGCCCATATCTCAAGTTCTAAAAGTCCAAATGCACATGTATGGAAAGCTAAGACATAGGCCTAAAACTTTCATGAAGAGTCCAAAATTTAAAAGTGTTATTTTTTAGTTCAAATGGTAGCAATAATGGAGAAGTCAGAAAATTATCATGTAGCCTAGACACTATTCAGTGTGTGGTTTCTAGTTGAGTAATAAAAAGAGTTTATACTATACTTGTTTCAAATACCATTAGTGGATCCTCTAACCTTGACAATTGTTTTATATTTGTTTAAATCCTTACATCAATATCACATCTCAAAACTCTCTTCAACTCCTTTTCTGTTATTATCTATTTTTTTATTTGTAGTTTATACAGTTAACCTCCCTGTGGTTCGACTCCGGTTTTGCCGGGTTATTTATTACTTTAACACTCCTGCACTTGGGATAAGACATCAATCTTTTGATTGTGTCACTTATACATATCATCACATACATAATGGATCCTATAACTGAATCATAGAGAATCCTTTCCATCTCATCTCTGTCAACTTATGTCTTATGTCTTAGGACACATATCTTTAGAGAGACGTAGTCCTTATGAAATAGATAAATATCCTCTCTTGGATTCTTCCATGCTAAACTGTTTTAGCATATTGTCTATGTATGTGGATTGAAACAATCTAAGCAACCTTTTAGATCTATCTCTATAAATCTTTATTCCCAATATATAAGCTACCTATCCTATGTTCTTCATGGAGAAGATATTGGATAACCAAATCTTTACTGATTGGAGTAAAGGAATGTTGTTTCCTATCAATAATATGTCATTTACATATAATATTAAGAAAACAACTCTACTTTTACTAACTTTTTTTATAAACAGAAGGTTCATCCATATTTTTTATGAATCAAATTGTTTGATTATCTCATCAAAACATATATTCCAACTCCTTGAAGCTTGTTTAAGTTCATAAATAGATTTTTGTAGATTGCATACTTTGGTAGTAAGGTTTTTAGACTTAAAATCTTCAGGTTGTGTCATATACACATCTTTATGAAGATTCCCATTCAGGAGTTCAGTTTTCACATCCATTTGTCAAATCTCATAATCATGGCATGCAACTATAGCTAGAAAAGTTCTTATGGATTCTAACATAGTTACCAACGAGAATGTTTCATTAAAGTGACCCTACTGTCTTTTTTATAACCTTTAGCAACTAGTATAGCTTTGTACGTTTGTATATTACCATATATGTTAATCTTTCTCTTATAAACCCACTTATATCTAATAGGTTTAATCCCTTCAAGTGGATCAACCAAAGTCCATACTTGATTGGTGTACATGGAATCCATTTTAGATTTCATGGTTTCAAGCTATTTTTTGGAATCAATATTAGATATTGCTTATATATAATTAGTAGGCTTATCAAGTATGAGCAACTCGTCATCATTAGCTTCCACGAGAAGTTGATACCTCAATGGTGTATAACGTGTCCTACCAAATATATGGAGCTCTTATGTTTCTTGAGTTTTAAGCTAAACATCAAATGTTATAGTCTTAGGCTCTTGTTCCATTTAGATGTCTGTTTATGATTCTTGAACTTTATTAAGTTCTATTTTTTCTCCCACCACTCATTTCAAGAACAAGTTCTTTCTCTAGAAAGGTAGCATATTTTGAGACAAACATCTTTTGCTCAACAAGATGATAGAAATAATATCTAATAGATTCTATTGGACATCCAACAAACTTACAATTATCTGACTTAACTCCTAACTTTTCAGATATTATACACTTAACATAACCGCTATATCCCTAAAATCTTTAAGTATGATATGTTTGGTCTCTTACCATTCCATATCTTATATGGAATTCTATCAACAAATTTTGATGGAACCCTATTTAAAAGATAAGCAACGATTACAGGGCATAACCTTAAAAAGAAGGTGGAAAGTTTGTATAGCTTATCATGGACTATAGCATACAATTTTTACTTTCAAAAAGGCCATTAAGTTGTGTTCTAGAAAGTGTCCATTGTGAGAGAAGCCCATTATTTTTAGATAATCTTGAAATAGTTGGCTCAAGTATTCACCGTCTTGATCCAATTGAAGTATTTTGATACTCTTTTCAGTTTGTTTTTCAACTTCATTTCTGAATTCTTTGAACCTTTCAAATAATTCAGACTTGTGTTTCATTAAATATACATAACCATATCTAGGATAGTCATTAGTAAATGTAATAAAATAAGTATATCCACTTATGACACAAATCATCATTGGTCTATATACATTTGCATATATTAGACCTAACAATTCCTTAGACCTTTCACCTTTTCCAGTAAATGGTGTTCTAGTTATATTACCTAATAAACAAGCTTCACAAGTTTCATACGATTCATAATTAAAAGAATCAAAATACCCTTCTACATGTAATTTAGCAATTCTTATTTAAGTAATATGACATAGTTTACAATGCCATAAATATAAAGGATATTAATTATCTAGTCTATTTTTCTTGTAATTTTTATTGAACATGGTCATTTCAAAAACCAATATATACAAACCATTTGTATAATCATCAGATCCATAAAAAAAACACCATTATTATAAAAAAAGCAACATTTTCCCTTAATAATAAATTTAAATCCATTAAAAGCTAAGTAAGAAATGGATAAAATGTTTCTAGAAAGTATTGGAACAAAATAAAAATTATTAAGTTTTAGTATCAGACCCCTTTGAAAGTAAAATAATAAGTTCTTATAGCTAATGTATCAACTCTTGCTCCATTTCTAACTCGTAAGTCCACTTTGCTTTTATTTAATCTCCTAATTTTCTTTAACTCCTACATATTATTGCAAATGTGAAAACTACATTTGATATCCAATACCCAAGAACTATTATGTGAAGTAAAAAGATAATTTTCATTCATAAACATACTTGAAGTAGAAACCTTAATAAGTTTCTTTTCCTTCATGGTTATAAGATATTCCTTATAATTTCTCTTTTAATGGTTATCCTTGCCATAATGATGACACATACCCTTATCTTTTTTTAATGCCCCTAGTAGGCTTATTTGTTTTAGAGATAAAACCTTTATTATTTTTATTTTTCTTAGACATTTTAGAAGACTGAACTAGGAGAACAAGACTTTTTTCCTTCTTCAGGGCCTTTTCAATAGTTTTAAGCATTTTAAACAATTCCAGCAATGTACTATCCAATTTATTCATGTGATATTTCATAATGAATTGCGAAAATCTTTGGGGTAATGACTGCAAGACCAAGTCAACACTTAACTCATGGTCTATGACAAAGCCTTAATAACCTATTTTCTCAATATAGTTATTCATTTCAAAACATGGGTATTCATAAATGAACCTTCTGTCATATTGCAACATAACAATTCCTTAGAGGTCTTATACCTCTCAATCTTACTAACTACATCAAACAACTCTTTGAGATCCATAGTTATAGTATGACCATCCATATTCTCATATTTCATTTGAAGTTCTGGTCGTGATCGCTAACATCACACACGCAACCTACTCAACTTCATCAATATGATGTTGATATGTATTCCTAACTTCTTCATCAACATCCTCATCAGGAGCAAGAAGAATTGGATTTTCAAAAACATATAACCTTCTTTCTTGCTTAAGAACAATTTTCACATTACGATACCGGTTTAAGAAGTTTGGTCTAGTCAATTTTTTAGCATCGAGTATGCTGGTTAGGGATATACTACTACTCATTTTGATCTATCAACTTGTTTATATAAAGATAGCAAGTATTAGTTTCATGCATACTTATTTAAATCCAAATTCAAATAAGGTCTTTAATCTTAACTTGATCTCCCGCTATTTTCTTGTAAATTAATAGTCCTTACCATTAATTAAGGAAATCTCACTTAGATCTCCTAGTGGTCTAATATCCTATTTAATTTATATGACCTTAAGTAACTCAATAAATCAAAATAAATTAAATTAGGTATGTAACATAGCTTATCAATCACATCTTTATGTGACTCCTAGATCAATTAAGTGATAACTCTTTATCTAAACATATCATATATGTTTTGCCTAACACCTTTAATATTTTATGATCATAAGTAACTCATCCAAATCATATAAGTTAGTTAAGTAGGACCCAATTTTATATCATTAAACATATTCGATTAATGATAACCTTAAGTAGCTCAACAAGTTATCTATGAGTAGAACTTTGGTTTTATGCATGTAAAATCGGAAGGCAACAAATCATGTTCTCAACATATACCTAATATATTAATGAGCGATTTATTATCAATTTTAATTAGGTCTCATTTCATGGCATAATTGATATATCATACATAACAATTATATATATTAATAAACAACCTCAACATGTCATTCTAATTGGATGATTATAGACATATCTAAACTAATTTTCTCAAGTCATCGAAGGGAGTTAAGTGATCAAATCCTACGTAGCTAATGCAAATCTTTATAAGTCATATACGAGCACCATAGTCGTATCCTTCACCTGCATTCTTTCTTCGTCTTGGAAATAATTTTTCTATTTAAATTCTTACATTTCTAAATTACATAATATTTACATAATTAAGTAAGAAACCTCCAGTTACATTTGAATGGTATTAAATGAGAAAATAATTTTATAACCCTAGAAGAAAAATAAAGAAAAGGTAAGATATGCAGACTCTTTTGATATTACAATCATTCAACCATAAAACAAAATCACATTGGTCTTTAATGTTCATAACTATCTATCATACATAATAACACATTAATATGTATAAATAAATGTATTGCATGCTTCAATTCTAATTAATGACTTTATGTGTAATTTTTAAAATAAAATTTCTAACACTTAAAAATATTAAATCAAATCCAATTTGATAATTTTTCAAAATTAATAAATTTCATTTAATATAAATTTTTTCTTTGAAAAACCTTCAAAATTTAATAAGAAAATTAATCATATTAAAATTATTATTAATATCCTAAACTATTTTATGATCAATTAAATAAAAATATTGTAGCTTTAAAACTCTTTACTTTAGAAAAAAATATTTTTCTAAAAATTATTTAATTAAACATTTTAATTAAATCCTAATCCTATTAGGATATAACCAAAACTCAAAGATTTTGAATTAAATATTTTAATTCAATCCTAATCTAATTAGAAAAATTAATATTAGAATTAATTTAATTTAGAGTTTTAATTTTAAAATATAAAATCAATATTTGATATATGAAGGGGAAAATGTAATTTCCCCTAATAATACCACAGAAGTAATTAGGCATAAGTTGCAGAGATAGATTCGTAATTCTACTCCTTAAAACGCTTAAAAAGACTGCAGATGTAGAATCATAAAATCTACCCCTTCTTTTTCTTGTTGCAGCAACAAGGCTAATGCAACTACTAGCATGCGCTGCCCACGCTGGTGGTAGTGCAGGGCAACAACCCTCACGCTACCTAGTGTGGCGCCCATAGTAGTGCTTGATGTTGGTGTGGCTTTTTGCCGGTGATGATTGGTTGTGCACGTAACATAACCAGGCATGCCAGCGACGCTGATGCCGCCACTAATGGTTATTGTAGCCACTAGAAACCATTTTTTTAATTTCAAGTGTGGATTTCGGCCATATCTAGCATGGATAGTAACCATAAAGTTTTTTTTTTTTGAAAAACATGAGAAAAAAATATTTTTGGTAAAAATAAATTTTCAAAGAAATTGAATTCACAATTAATGTCAATAACAATTAAAACATGCAATTAGCAACCCTAATTGTCTAATGAAGGCTCTGATATCATTGTTGGGTTTTTCAAAACACATACACGCAACATAAATAATAAATTTCAAATTTTTCTAAAGTTTCAAGGATCTGTTAGAAAGATCTAGAGTTATTTAAGGTTTATGTAAAGATTACCTAAAGATCAGATAAATGTTTTTTTTAAGCTTTAGATAGTTGCTTTAAGGCTAAGTTATAACAAACCACAAATGAATGTTCCGATTTAAATATTATAACATAGAGTAAGTCTGCTTTGTTAAATCGTTTTAGTTCTCAATATTATAGCCATTGATTATTTGAATAAAATTTTGTTATGTCTGCTTTGTTAAATCGTTTTAGTTCTCAATATTATAGCTATTAATTATTTGAATAAAATTTTAAAACTCTTTCAAAACTCATTCCACCTTGGCCAAAGATTTCACAATCAATACTATTTGAGAACAGATGAAATATATTTTTTAATTCACCTAGAATGATAAATTTTCTCTTGATTACTCAAATACCTTCGTATAGTTTATGTTATACTAAAAATCTACCTATTTGTTACCCTTTATTAAGACAATATATAATCAGGATCAAAACATAATATTTTTTAAATTTAAAGATTATTTATATTATCACGAGGGCCTTTCAATATATAAGTAATCCCTCCTTATGAAATTCTTTTAAGGATCAGTTCAGGATTCTTTGAAATCAATTTTTCATTCGCATATAAATTTTCTAATTAAAATAAATTTCCAAAACCAAATTAAATGCCTAAAGAAGATCAATAACGTCCACAGCATTTCATCTCCCTCTAGTCTTCAATTCAGCATTGCCCTTTAATGTTTTCCTCCCTTCTCTTTCATGAAGTCCTTGCGCGTATATATATAAGAATAACAAGAGATGGGTAATATCCTGTGAAAACCCGGTAACTGAGTCTGAACTCCTTCAACAAGTACAGCTTCATATATATTACTACCTATTCTCTTGTTCCCTCTTGCTCACCATGGTGCCAACAATCCTCAAAACATCAGTTTCTGGCATCAAGCTATCATCGGTTGTGCCAGCCGAAGTGACAGGTGACAACGAGGACCGAAAACTAACAAATATGGACTTGGCCTTTAAGCTCCATTATGTCAGGGGTGTGTCCTTTTTCAGTAACGAAACAGTCCAGGGTCTCACAATATACGACTTGAAGGAACCCATGTTTTCATTGCTCGCACTCTATCCTACTGCTTCGGGAAGAATTCGGAAATCTGAATCAGGCAGACCTTTCATCAAGTGTAATGATGGTGGTGTTCGGATTATTGAAGCGCACTGTGACAAAACCATTGAGGAATGGTTAAAGATGAACGATCACAAACCTCTTGATGATTATCTTGTCTACGATCAAGTTCTTGGTCCAGATTTAGAATTCTCTCCATTGGTCTTTATTCAGGTAACGCCTATTACCCCCTATCAACACTAACATTCATTTTGTTTTCTTTCTATTTTGGTTTACATGAAGCATATCTGCCCGCAAAATTGGATAGTTGGAGTTCTGACTATGATGCAAACCCCAAGAATCTTGTAATTTATAATCTTGGAAAATTAAAAATCAGTTTGAAAAACATATGATACAAAGATTTTTCTAATTAAATAACTAATATTATTAGAATAAACCCCGCAAATCACGAACAAGAAACAAAAAAAAAAAACACCACAAAGATAATATTTTTCAATAAGTTAAATTTAATTATTTAAAGAACTAAATAATAAAAAAAAATACCTCACACACAACAATACACAACAAAATCAATGTATTATTCAAGAAGTCTGAAAAAAAATTAAAATCTAAACCCTACCCTAAAATATATGGGCTGAATTAGATTCATTTAAAAAAAACAAAATATACTAATTAAAACCAAAAACCAGAAAATAACTAATTAAAAATAAAATTTGATGTGAAATTATTGCTGCCGCAAAATATGAATAAAACATAACATGAAATAACCTAATTCCCTAGTTAAATTTAGGATAAGGCTGTATACATGTCCTAGATAAACTAGGAAGGAAACTGTTAACTTTATAACTGCTTTTTATGCTAGGAAATCAGATCTATTGTAGTAGTAATTGTCACCCCATGTAGTTTCCTTCTTAGGCTATGATATTTAATTTGTAAGCTTAAATAATCCTCCTCTGAGTTGGAATGTTGATGTCGCCCATGCCTTTCCTTGTAGAGCTAAAATTCTCTTTTATGTAAGTGCCCCTTTAGATTCCCTTTTTAGTTAAGATTTAATTAATTAATCCCTCTCGGAAACATTTAGTATAGTAATTAATAGTCCTTGTAGATAATGAAAACTCTTAATTAATTGCCACACCTCCAGAACTGGGAAACACAATCGCCAATTTTAATTTCTTATTTTCATCATTATTTTTTTTAATATTAGATTGATCGAAAATTAAATTTTATAATTATAATTAGTTTTTTATGGGATTATCATAATCTCATAATTAGATCGCGAGTTAAACAAATTAACTTAGTTTTTTTTATCATTTTTTAATTGATTTTTTTCATTTTCATTTTTTAATATTGAGTTGTTCGGGAATTAGATTTTATAATTTTTTTTTTGCTTTCTACGAAGTTATCTCAATCTCCTCACCCGGGTTTGACAGGTTAATCCTAGTTGACTCAGGTCATTATTCTGTCCTTTTTTTATTTGATTTTATTTTCAATTTAATCTTTCAACATTAAATTGAATGAGAATTGAACTTCATAATTTATTTTTAATTTGCTTTCTATGAGTTATCAAAGTTTTATAACTCAGGTCACGGGTTAAGCTAGTTAACTTGGGTTTTTTTTCTCTTTTTTTAGTTGATTTTTTTTCAATCTCATCCTGCAATATTGGTTTGACTGGAAATTAGGTTTCATAATTTATTTCAGTTTATATTTTATAAGGTTATCACAGTCTCATAACACAGGTTACAAGTTTGTTTAGTTAACTTAGATGGTTTTTGGTATTGCAAGACGATTCATGGACCTGATTATATTTAATATTTTTTTTTCATTGGAATGTATTTTTTATAGACATGAGCATAAAATCAATCAAATAAAGTTTAATAAAAAAAATCATGAAATGTTGTGCAAAAAAAGTGCTTTTTAATATTATAAATAGAACTTTATAATATTACTTGAAAAAAAAAAAGAATTGAATGATATCTAATAAAATAACTTTCAAAACAAAATCTCAACTAATTTATTTTAATGAAGAATAATTAAAATCAAATGAAAAAAAAGGATAAAAAAAGGTTAGGTGTCTAGGTTTAGATAGGCTAATGTGCTTTGCCCAAAAAAAAAAAAAAGGCTAGACATCGAATGGGGGTGTTGCAAGCCCCTTTTGCTTTTTTTTTTTTTCCTTTAAATGAAAAGATGACATATCATTGTCTATTTTATAAAAAAGTGAGATGTCGTGTTATTCACTGATTTTGCTCCAGCCACGTCATGTGACAAAAAAAATAGGTTTCCACCTTTTCTGTCCATTTCCAACCCTTCTCCACCCAAAAACACATAACAAACACTATATATACCTCAATTAATCATGACCTCAAAACAAACAATAATCAGTCCTGAAAACACAAATATTAACTCCAGTTTAAAAACTTTCGAGCCCTGATTTACTTGTTTTGGTAATAAGACAAGTCAAAAACACCTAAAATTTAGTTTTTTTTTTGCTGTTAAAATATAAACAACTAATAACTTTCTCTCTTATTTTATAATTTTTAACGACTCTTTCTCTTCTTCAAACTTATGGATTGAAATCTAAATAACAAAAAAAGTATTGAACCAAAATATAAAGGTTTCAAAATAAAGGGATAAAAAAACTTGAGGGACATAAATTCTAAAAAAGTCGTCTCATGCATGGTAAAAAAAAGAAAAAGAGGTTGTATTTTTTTCACTATTAAATTTGGTCTTTAAAATTTTAATTTTGTTTTTTTAACAAAATTGAATCTTATCCCATAAAATTGAGCATCAATTTAATGATAATTTTTTTAAAAAAAATTGTGATTTCCCAATAAAAAGGTAATTGAAAGGGATTATTGCCCCAAATTCTGTCAATAAAATATTTAAAAATAAAATAAAAAAAAATTAGTGATCGAAATACAAAAATCTAAAAGATTAAAATGAAACACTACTTTACCTCCCCACGCGTCCACATTAAATATAGAAAACCATTTAGTTTTTCCTTTAATGAATACGGGATATAATTGATAAATTCACAGATTTGGGTTGAAATTGAAAGGCATATTAGAGTCACGAATGAAAATGAGATCTTTCGATGGAAAAAACTCTCATTGGACGTAACTTTCTTTCAAACAGTACTTTAAAAAAATTATTTTATTCATTTTTTTTAATAACTATGTAATGGTACTGGTATTTGGCAATTACGAGTTACAATTGTGCACTCATTTCACTGTTTGCTTTTTGTTCTTTTTATATTTTATGGAGTCTATACTTAATTTGGTCATTTGATGAATGGTGCTTATCAGTTCACTTGGTTCAAGTGTGGAGGAATGTCAGTGGGACTCAGCTGGGCCCATGTTCTTGGGGATCCATTCTCAGCTTCAACCTTCATCAACACATGGGGCAAAATGATGCAAGGTCACGTGCCATCAAGGTCTCCCCACGTGCCAAACACTAAAAAATCCAAATACCCACTTTCAACGACAAGAAGGAAGCCATTTTCCCTAAAACGGGTCGACCCAGTTGGGGACTATTGGTTAACTACCACTAACTGTAAAATGGAAACTCACTCTCTCCATGTCACTGCAGAACAACTTGACGACATACTATCAGACAATATTCGTGGTCAAAAGCAGCCAACTGAGTTATCCCATTTCCAAGTCCTCTCTGCAATAATATGGAAATCTTTGTCCAAGGTTAGGGAAGATTCAGGGCCAAGAATTGTGACAATTTGCACAGGAAATTCTCGAGTCAATGACCCTGAAGTTCCAAGCAACAACCTGGTGTTTAGCATTATTCAAGCAGACTTCTCGGTCGCGGAAGGAGAAATCTATGAATTAGCGGAATTGATTGCTGAGAAGCAGGAAGAGGAGAATAGCTTGATAGAAGATATAGTAGAGAGCGACAAGGTTGAATTCGACCGGATAGCATATGGAACAAATTTGACGTTTGTGGATTTGGAAGAAGCAAATATTTATGGGCTGGAATTGAAAGGGCAGAAGCCTATTTTTGCTAATTATTCCATCAAGGGAGTCGGTGAGTCAGGAGTTGTTTTAGTGCTACCTGCAGGGCCAGGAAATGGCAGTGGGAAAGTCAGTTCTGGGAGGACAGTGACAGTGACTTTGCCTGAAAATCAACTTTCAAGGCTAATGAATGAGCTCAAGTCACACTGGGGTCTTGCTTGATGCAATAAAAAAATGGCATCTGCAGTTTTAAGATTTCGCTTGTTCTGTTATTGGATTTGCCATGTACTGCGAAGTATGTGATTTGGGTTGCTGTTAGTGGAGTGCAAACTACTTACGTTGACAATCTACGATTAGGAAATAATATATTTATCATTTGTGTTTGATGGTTTGATTGTCATGCAATTAATTTATTTTGGCAACATACATTACAGTTGGTCAACTTGTGACCTAGCCAAAAACCTATCAAAAACCCAGTTGACTTTTAAAAACAAAATTAAAACACATTGTTTTAATTCTTTTTTAAAATATTGACTCGGGTCAACTCGGGATAACTCACCCGATCCCCGTCTTTGACCCGAGCCTTGTATCAGTCGATCCTCGAGCTGAGTTTAATAATTATCCTTGACAGTTTCCAAAATGAGCTAAATCCCAAATAGAGGGCATCATAATGATTCATGACGACAAGGTCTTACAAAGAAAATCTTTTTAGTTCTTTATCAGTAATGATGTTTGGAAAAGAAATTTAGCATTAAGTTAGAGGATATTTTTTATTATTGAATCAAAAAATATTGACAAATAACCAGTAACTTTAACCAATGAGTGTTGTAATCCAAGTAATAATTTTTTTCATCAAGTGATGAAGTCATGAAAACTTCAGACAAGAATTAGGCTTTTCATAAATACATCTTTGGGTTGTTGACTAGTCTTGACTTTGGTCCAATATTCACCTACAAAATCAAGTGTTCTGTTGGAATAGGGGATCTTTAATGATTAATTTAGCAAAATTCATGAGAAGATAATAATATATCGTAGGAGAAAATAGAATGAAATTACATGGTATATGTATATGTTTGTTGTGTGTTTTTGTCCGTGAACTTGTATGACTTGGTGAATAGTTATTTGTGGTTTTAGGAATTGCTGAGCTACTGGTGGCTCTAGGAATTATCGAGTGGTTGTTAACAGCTTTAGAAATGGTTGAGTGGTCGTATGTATAAAGTTGCACGGTTTGGCCTTTAATGGTTGTGAATGGTGTGTGAAGTCATGTGGACTAGCTTTTATATAAGAGGTCATAGAAATTTTGATAAGGATCAACCCAATACCAAGCTTAATCATGCTAAAAACCCATTGGAGATGTCAAGTAGGCCAATTACAAGAGATAGGGCAAAGAAGCTTAAAGAGACATTGAATGGGCTTGCTTAGAATATATCAAACAAGATGGACTTAGAGGAACTTAGGATGCCTAGGGGAGTATGCAGGACAACAACGAAGGACAACCTCTATTTTATCTAATCTAAGTCCAAGAAGAACCTAATTCATGTGGATCAAAGGGTTGCCAGATCAAAGAAAACTAAATTGACAGGTATAAAAGAAGGAGATTTTCTTCATTAATTGTCCATGCAAAATAAAGAAACCAAGCACAACAAGGCAAGAAGACTTTAGAATTAATTCCACATTGAGATCAAATTGCCTAGTCTATTTGGGACTTCTTAGGGGTGACAAATCTGATTCTAGTTTATCTAGGATATTAATTTTGGATTTTTATTATTTTTATTATTTTCTTCTTAGTCTTTGGTTTATTATTACTTATGTGTGTCAATTGTAAGTGGGCTTCATATAAGTCCACATAAGGGGGTCCATTAGGGTTTATTTCAGTTTAGAGTCAATATAAATAAAACCATAACCAAATGTATGGGGGGCTACGCAATTCAGATTAATAAAACTTCTTTGTTGCACCTTGTTGTGTGAGTTGGTGAGATATTCTTCCTTCCTTGGTTCTCTAAAGAACTAAAAATGACTTATTGAAGAACAACTAACTTCGTGGCATCATCCTTATACTTCTCATTCACGAATCAATATTCGTTGGGTAGGGGTTTTTTGTTTCCAATAATGCTGGTGCCTAGATACAAGTTATATTTGTATCACACTCCTATCAAACCTAATTTACTTGGCTTTTCTGGGAATTGGTGTATTTGCATGTGGGTTGCTTGACCGTGTGTTCAAGAGGCTCGCATCATTTGGTATCAGAGCTTGGCTCCATTAATCAAGTTATATCAATATGAAATTGTCGTTTCTCGTTGATTTCTTAGTGTCCAATTTCTTCTTCTCCTTGAGTTTTTGGCATATAAAAAAAAGGTTTTTTATTTCATTCTGTTACTGTCCAAAATATATCAGTAGCATCAAAAAAAGAGAAAAGAAAAGAAAAGGTCGTTCAAAAAGATACTTAAGTGCTTCTATTGTAGAAAACTAAATAAGGGGAAATTGGATCAACTCAACTTAGAATTAGCTCAAATTTGATACTCTGATTACTAGGGTCCTAATCGCACTACATATTAATTTTGGGATCAATTAGATATCATTTTCATAGGTTTTGAATTTCGAGTTTAATCAAGTTTGATTCATAATGTTTTTGCGTTAGCATATCAAACCTTATCATAAATTATTCAAATTTAATATTCTATCTATTTGGGTTGAAATGACACTATATCTCAAATTTTAACTTAATTGGACATCATTTACCTTAGATTTTAGATTCAGACTAAACTTGTCATAAACGGGTCTGTTTTTGCGTCAACTTGTGAAACTCATTTTGTTTTTGTTGTTTTCATTTGTTATAGTATATTTACAACATATCTAACATATTTGGGTGTTGTTCCATCATATTGCATACTTCATTTCTATTTTTATTCGAGTCTTGAGTTTCATTCATATTTCAAATAAATTCGCTTGCTACTCGCGAGACTATCATTGCATTTTCATTTTGCTTGCTTTCTGTGTTTTTATTGCTTCTTAAGTCATATACACCTGTTGTGATGTCGCGGTCGCACAAATTAATTACCCTAACTTAAAACACAACACACAAGATAGTATAGAGCAAACAAGGAATCGATCCCACGAGGAAGGTTCAAGTCAAATTTTTATACTAGATGATATGCAATTTGGGGGGGGGTTGGAGGTTATCTAGGCTAAAGCAAAAGTAAACAAAAAACTATCAAGTGAAATTAAATAAAATCAGAAAATTATCAAGCAAACAAACCTTGGTTTCAAGTAAACGTCCACCTACAGAAATCAAAACTAATCATGGAAATGAAACATCAATTTATACTCTGAATATTTAACTTTTCTTATGTTGATTAGTTAACAAATCCATTGTATAACTAATCCTAACCATCAAACAACCACAATGTCCGCATTAGTAATTTAATTCAATGGCAGCGTTAAGAACCAGATGAGTTGATTAATCTAGACAACATAACTGTTCGCAGTCCATGTTTGATTTGATCAATCGAACGTTCTCCCTAAGGTTAATAATGTAGATCCGCCACAATTATTAAACTCAGTTGCTTCACAAGTTCGTATACCACAACTCCAGTTTTGATATCGAACTTAGCAATAGATTGTCTACAATAATAACTTAAAGTCCACTCTAGCAATTAGAATAAACAATCATAGAAAAAATAAGTATAGGAGAATAAACATATTCATCATATAAACTGAAAAGAAAATGTTAAATAAATTTCACAGTTCTTGAAATCCGAAGGTTTCCGTGTCCTTGTAACCAAGAAAAAAGAGTTTAGCCTTGCATGTCTACTAAACAATTAATCAAAAAGAAGGAAGAAAACATGACTTCGGGTTCTATTGGAGGAATATGCAATTTTTCCCTATTGGCTGGCCGTCCTCCCTTTTCCTTTCTCTCTTTCTTTTTATATCCTAGAAAACCCTAATCACTTTTTTACAAAATAGTCCTTTTCTAAGTAGACAATTTACATTTAAGCCTTTCAACAACTATTTTTCTACAAAAAAGAGAAATAGCCTTGTATAAAATCTTCAAGCTTTGACTTTTGACTTAGAGGAGCTAAATTTTTGAAATAAAGACTTGGATGACGGTTTGGATGCTTTGAGAAGTACTTTGGACTTGTTTCTTCATAAAACCTGTCTGCTGGCAGAATTCATGTGTCATCTTAGAAAAATCATATCTCTCTCATTTTCTACTAAACTTTGGTAGACTAATAATTCTTCAAGTTAGGAATCCAACAACATTGAGTTTGCATCAAATGGACTTCTGTAGCTCAAGATATTCAAGTCGGAATGGTTGAAGGTCAACACTGGCAAAATTTAAGATTTGACTTTAAAGGCTGCGATTTCCATGCTCTTTCTTTTTTTTTTATTTCCTTATATGTATAGAAATGTATGGATGTTAGCTTTCTAATGCCACTAGAATTACTTCATTTCAACCCCTAGAGCTCAAGCTTTGCACAAAACATCGACTGGAAGTCAAATATATCAATTATCTCCAATTTATTTCTTTTTGAATCTTTCATCCAAAAGTGCCTTCAAAACATAAAACAATGAATATCAAAGCATTTTATGTATAAAACATAGGCAAAACACTAGGTAAATATTGGTACAACTATCAAATAATTTGGTTGCATCAACACCTATTTGGATTGCACCGACGGGTTGTTTCTATTTGGTGTTGGTTTTAGTTCCGCAAGAGCTGAAAGAAGGTAAGCGAGGGGATAAGCCTAATTTTGAGCGAAACACTAGCGACATAAGGATATTTTTATACCACCAACTGATTAGTACTTAAAATTATATTTTTATCAAGGTTTTATATCATCATTTTGCACTTGAAGTATCAATAACTCTTTAACTAAAGTATGTTTTATAATAACAAGTCTAATACCATAAGATACCTTTAATTTATGGTAAATGTTCATCTTAAATGCAGGCCTATAACATAAATGAAATGATTGATTGATGAGTTTAAGTACTGAAATTGAAAGGACAAAGAGAAGGCCAAACTTAGAAAAGAGATGTTGGTTCAATCCAAACTGGAATACTGTTCGGTCATCGGGTCATATCTAGAGCTGTAGATCTTGGATTTAGGTCTGCTTTATATGGATGGAAAGCTAAGACATAGGCATAAAACTTTAATGTGGAGTCCAAGATATAAAAAGCCGTTTTCAAGTCCACATTGTAGCAACAACGGAGAAGTCTGAATCTGTCTTGCAGCCCAGACACTGTTCAGTATTTAGCCCATATCTTGAGTTCTAGAAGTCCAAATGACCTCAGTTTTTTTTGTTGGAAAGCTGAGACAATTTTCTAGAACTTTCATGATTCAAGTCTGTTCGAATTATGACATTAGTAATGACATTTTATTCAGACAAGAAGATAAGGATTGTCACCAAGTCAAGAGTTGGCCACTCACTCAACAATTAGTCATCAAATCAATAGTTCTAAATTTTGGACTATAAAAGGAGGCATTTGCCATGCATTTAGGTGCTTGGTTGTTCAGATCAAGTTCTTGCTCTTGCTCTCTCTCTCTCTCTTTATATTTTTGTAATGCTTAAGTTTTACTTTCATTAATATCATGTTTATGCTTTTCATTTTCTTTCCTTTACTTAGCTAACTTGTATCTGATTTATGTTCTTATCTTGTTTATTTATGTTTCTCTTCTTCATTATGTTTAGCTAAGTTTATTATGTCAAGGTGAAAAGGTTACACTAATGGTGTAAGAATAAGTATAATATAAACTCAATATGGACTTCAATGCTTATATCCTAAACAACTTGCTATTAACATGTCTTATCATTTTTATCTTATTAGTTCATAATACCTTACTTGTTAAATGATTAATCTAGATTTGTGTTGTATAATACTTGGTACAACAAATGCTTGGCACTTTCATAGCCCAACCGTATGGTATAACCTACACTTGTGCTATGAAAGGAACTTGATTTGTTGTTAACATAAGTTAGCATCATGAATTTCTAATAATATTTAAAAGTTTGGTGTTACTTAAATAAGATAATTAATATGATCATGTTAACAATTTATAACGAGCTATTAATGACAAATCATCCAATTGGAACCTCCTTTGTGTGTAGTTTCCAGTTGAGTAATAAAAAGAGTTTATACTATACTTGTTTGAAATACCATTAATGGATCCTCTAACCTTGACATTTTTTTTTATCAGTGTTTAATCCTTACATTAATCTTACATCTCAAAGTCATCTTTAACTTATTATTATTATTATTATTATTATTATTATTATTATTATTATTATTATTATTAT
>Ga0325410_1002306_pt1 | contig 21345 bp, 10 predicted proteins | sample PopdelMetagenome_16_FD_206182 | JGI IMG/M metagenome (GOLD analysis project Ga0325410, IMG submission 206182) | Populus deltoides microbial communities from Bellville, Georgia, United States - Xylem-PdIQD-R3 | ecosystem: Host-associated > Plants > Phyllosphere > Stem > Wood/Secondary xylem... | reverse complement strand
GTTCATTTAAAATGATTTTTTTATATAATTTATGGATAATATAATAAATTAAATATACCTAACAATTTTGCATTCACAGGAGTAGGTTTAATTAGGGATGGACAAAATTCATTATACATTCTTTAACGAGAATAAAATTTAAAAAATCACAAAAATTAAGTAAATATTAACCAATTCAAAAAACTATTTCCAACCGTGTACCTTTTTTTTTCTTTGTGTTTTTTTTTTTTACAGTAGTGAAATATTATTTTTTTAAATAGTATTTTATATTATAATTGTGGTTATTTTTTAAATATTTTTATTGAAAAATGTATAAAAATAATATTTTTTATTTTTAAAATTTATTTTTAATATCTGTATATTAATATAATAAAAATATAAAAAATAATTTTAAATAAAAAATTTTCAAAATTTTATAAAACTTGTTTTTTTTACAGAAAACTTGAATGATACACGTGATTTGCACGCGCCATTAATCTAAGTCTCTCCCTCGAGAGAAATTATACATGTGTGTGAGAGAGGTCTCCGTCTTCGCCTTCCTCTTCTCGCCTGTCCTGCCTCATAGTATTCTTTGCTTAGGGTTTTGATCATGGAAAGACACAGAGGAGACCATCAACGGCATCACGAGCTTCAACATCCCAACTTTAACCAGCACCACCCCGACCTGAACCAATTCAACAACCACAGCCATTATAATTACGACTCTAATCAGCAGATTAGTGGTGAAGCTAACGAGCCATTTAGTGGTGGATTATTCCGCCCCAATGGCCGCAAAAGAGGCCGATTCCATTCTTCAGGTACTCTTTCACTCATGCAAAGTCACTCTCTTTAGTAATCCCAGTATGTTTTGTATCGCTGCTGCCAATCTTTTATGGAATCGGATTTTTTCGGACTGAATTTGTTTTTTTCTTCTTTTTTTTCCTCTTCAGATTACGGTGATGGTGGTGTTAATGCAAAGCTTTATATCGCACCAATTCCAAGAACAACGACTGAAGAAAATGTAAGTGCTTATTCCATTTCACTCTTCAAAGCCCTTTTGTTTTTGGTTTCTGAATCACAAAAAATGATCGTGTTTGTTGTTCCTGTGCAATAAAGACTAAATTTACTTACACTACATAGGTTCTAAGCAGCAAGAAAATTGCTGGTTTATCACAAGAATTGCAGTTAGTGTCACATCTATGCTGCTTATAACTATTTTTTTTTAAGTTAAGATGCTGCTTCTATTATTCTTATGATCTTTCGGATTTTGATTCTTTGTTAGATCCGCTCTTTGTTTGAAGAACATGGAAGTGTTGTTGAGGTTGTTTTACCCCGGGATAAGCGGACTGGGCAACAACAAGGTACTTGTAATTTTTACGTGGCAGCTTTTACAAATTTTTGTTTGGTATCGATGTCTCTTTTGAGGCTCTGAATGGATCACCAACAGGCTTATGTCATACTTTTGTTAGTTTGGTGATAAAATTTTTTATGGTCTAGAACTGACTTCTGTTTGATAGTTTGAGAAGGATTTTAATTTACAACTTCTTTTTAGAGGAGAGGTTGTGCTACCAATTAGGTCATGTGTTATCTATGATCATGTACAGTTAGAAGAAAACAGCTGGGAAGTTTGAAAAGCATATGTGTGTGTGTGTGTTGGCATAATTTTCAATATGGTACGAATCTTGATTGGCTGGTGTTGGCAGTCTAATTTCTAAAACTTTCGTTCCATATCAAATGCCTGGTGTAAGTAGCTGCTACATGGGCAATCCTCACTGTTAACACTGGGAAAACACAAAAACAAGAATTAAATCTTTGAAAGCTTGGTGTTAGTCTGAGGTGGAATGTTTATTTTTTTGAGTATTGATGAACAATTAGAGTTGCCGGTTTGATTGGTCTCGTGTATGACTAAATGTTTTCAGAATTCCATCTTTCGTGTGATTTTCTTTCAACAAATGTCACTCTTGAGCTATTAGGGGGGCAAATATGGAAGCATACTTGTGGGTGTGGCCAGTGGCACAAAAGTGGGGACTTCTATGTCACCAAATGTTAATGGGTTGCCTTTAGTAAATGATAATCAGTTGTCTGTTAGGATTGTTAGGTTATATAGTTAAGTTGATACTCCATTTTAAACAGGAAACTTGTGCAGCCTGGGTCACCTGTCCTGGAGAAGCTAGTTTTGGTGCCTATGGATGTTTAGAAATTAGAAATTATGTTTTCTTTTCTTATTGATTTGAAAATATGTACTCTTCAAACTTGAGGATATATGTTGACTGTGTCTTGCTGTTTCATTGTATTTGTGATTTTCATGACTGTTTATTTTTGTGATTGCAATCTCTTGTTGTTTGAATCACTTCCCTTTCTCCTACTCCTGGAATTGTAGTGAAGTTCTTGGGATTTACATGTTTGCTCTTGGCATTTAGAGAGAAGTAGAAATGCTGTCACAAAACTTGATAGTGCCTGTGCTTTAGTTCAGGTGTTATAGGGTGGGTGGGAAGAAGTTTAAACCTTACTAATCAAGATGGAAACAAGGTTTGAATTTACATCAACAGATACTGTACTTGTTACTGATACAACTATTTGTACAATGCTAGATGGAGAGTTTTGCTGACATCTATTGCTGTTATTGTTAGCTATGGGAAATTTATGAGTTTCTGTCATGTTGCTTCACAAGCACCCCAGGAACCTCCAATTATAACTCATGGTGGTCCTCTAGTCCGTCTTCTATCTAGTGGACTGATCTGTGCCTTCTTATGTATATACTAAGCTGCTTTTGCATTAACTTGAGAACTGCTATCTCAATCATGATACTTTTTGTACCTGTAATTATCCCAAGACATATTTTAAGTAGGGAAAACATAAAAGCATTAAACATTGTAGATTGTCTTCGAGGTTTTTCAGTTTTATTTTTCACTGATCACCACATGTCGCTAATTCTAGAAATTCATGTAAAAGTTTTGACATTAAAAGTAATTTCATGTGCAAATTTATTTCTGCAGCATATTGTTTTGTGAAATACGCGACATTTGAGGAAGCTGACAGGGCTATTAGGGCTTTGCATAATCAGCATACGATTCCTGGGGTGAGTTCATCAGTTGATATTCATGATGAATAAGAAGTTCTGCTGCTGTTGGTTAGTTGCAATTTGATATTTCATTGCTCTGTAAATTTTCTTTATTCAGGAAGTGGCTCCATTTAAAGTCAGATATGCTGATGGAGAACGGGAACGCCCAGGTTAGCATTTGATACTCTCATGATTTATGTTAATGGTGTTCTTTTTATGAGTATGCATTTGCTAAATGATACAGAATACTCTCCTCCAGGAGGGGTTTCCAGAAAGATCCATTTAGTTAATTTCTGCTGCAGATGTATGGATATGCAGCACAACTGCTCTTTTTTTTCCTGAATAGCGTCAATTTCTATCTTAACAATCATAAGAAGTTCCGGCCCTTCTGGAAAGATCAGAATTTTATTTAGCTCAAGTGTGCTGCTTCTTGAGGACTAACCATGGTTGAACTAAATGCCCTTAGAGGGCCATGATTATAAATAACTTGTTCAACTTTACTTGAACATACTTCTAGGTAGCAACATGCTGCATTCCCATGCAATAAATATTGTTTGAGATTTGCATCTCTTTCTCATTTTTCTTAAAAAGAGAAATTCGTCTGTTATATGCTTTGGGTTCCACACTGGTAATTTTCCTTGCTTGGAGGGAACATCACTACTAGCTTTGTCTTGCCAATATGCCTCTCAGGTTTTCATGCAGGCAGCTTTTTTCACCTGAAATGTGTATCACGTCTTTCTTTTTCTTGATGTTATTTTTTGTTTTGTTGCTCTGTTGTTTAGTTCCCCGCTGTTCCATGGTAGGGGGATTTGTGGACAAGCTCTATGTTGGTTCTATAAACAAGCTGGCTTCAAAACAGGAAATTGAGGAGGTATGAACCAGAGTTGTGGGGCATTCAAGTATATTCCAGCCTTACATTGATAAAATAAATTTTATTTGTCCTACTGCTACTGTTTTTTTTTTATACGCCACTGTGGGCAAGTGACAGCTGCAGATGTATAAGCATTACATTGAAAAGCAGTGTATGCAAATGAATGACATCGGTTTAAAATGTTTCAGAAGGTAAAAACAATGGCTGCGGTTTTCATGCTGCTGTATGTGATTATATGCAGTGCATAGGTAACAGTATCTTTGTACTCTTGGAGAGTGCTTGTTAATGTAGGTATATTACCTGAAAGTCAATATCATGTGAATGCATGCGTGCATCAACTGCTGGAGTGCATGTACATGAGTTTTTCAAAACTTAGCTTTAAACACAATATGTCTTTTCTTTTCTTTTCTTTTCTTTTCCTTTTCTTCTTGTGTTATGATTGTCTATGAATGATTACCATGTCAGATATTTTCTCCATATGGTCATGTGGAAGATGTCTACATTGCACGTGATGAGCTGAAGCAAAGTCGTGGTATGTCCACTCTCTCTTATTCGTCATTCTAGAGCTATTTTATCCCCTGAAATATGTTTATAAGAATCAAAATATCAGAATTTGATGTATGCTATACTGCTTCATATTTTTCCCCAGTAGTGTGATTCACCCACAGATCTCCACAGCTTTATCTAGTGTGATATAATAAACTCACCAATCATTGTTATTTTCCCTCTGGTTTCTATATGTGTCATTTACTGGAAAATTGAAATAAGGGGAAAAGCAAAAGGGAAGAACTTCAGTACAGTCTGATTGTAGGTGCAAATGTTTATCAACCTTGATCTGTGGAAGATCTCATTTGTAGTCCAGAAATAATGCCATGAGCTCCTCGTGTTGCTCTCTTATGTTCTCAGTTACTTTTGGTTAATATATTGGAAGATTTAGAGAAAATGCCATGGTCGTATTGGCTGTTAATTTGTGCTGTTTCTGACATGATGATCTTGTGTTTTGTGAAGGATGTGCATTTGTTAAGTTTGCTCACAGAGATATGGCACTGGCAGCAATCAAAGGATTAAATGGAACTCTTACCATGAGAGTAAAGTGATTGATTGCTTAAAGGGATTGATTACCTTTTATGTATCAGAACTCTGATTGTTCATTGAAATCGTATTTAATCATTCCTTCTCTTTTCTTGGTCATTTTAGGGGTGTGATCAGCCATTGATTGTTCGTTTTGCAGATCCCAAAAAACCTAAGACTGGAGAATTAAGGTTTTGCATTCTTTTGTCATCCTTTTTACTTGTGTCCTTATACATGTCTTGACGAACTCTTGGATCCATGCTAAAATACTCCTGTGTTCTGCTTTTTATAAGTTGCAAGTCAATCATAAAGTAAATGGTAATGATGAAAGAGACTGGTTTTATATGGTCCGCTGTATGTGGTCTCTTCCTTTTCAAGTTGGCTGCGTTTGGTCTATGATGATGAATCTTCAATGCCACACCATAACAAAATAATTATGTTTTTTTCTTTTTTATTGTTTTTCTATTTTGGGCACCTGAACAATATAAGACACCTATGGGTTGCCTCATTGTCCTGCTACTTTAACCAGTCTCTTTTTCTCTCTACAGAGGCAGTTTCGCATTTGGTGGTCCAAATTTTGGTCCCTGCTCTCAACAACCAATGATCAGGTGCGTTTCATTTCTTCAATTTCTCTTTCCCTTGTACATTTGCCTTAACTTGCATACATGAGATTCAGTTTCTGTTTCATGGTCTGTTTGCTGCAGGCCAGCACCTGGGTGTTTTTTGCCTAACACTTCATTTTCTATGCAACAAACCTCAACAACTGGAGTTCCACAAGCTGTTGCCCATGCAGCAAAACAGGAATTTGCATCTCCTCATATCACAGAGCAACCACTTTCTTCAGTAAAGCACTCACCTTCACAGTTGTCTCAGGTGCCATTACAGCATATGCAGGCTCCAGAGAAATGTTTTCAATCACCTCAACAAGCAATTTTTGATACACATAAACAGACCCAAATTTTAGAGCAGCAGCAGAATCAACAGCTTGCCCTGCAGGAGGTAGCTATCAACATTTATTTAGTTCTCATTCGAGTCACAATTGAAGTCATTTTGTTGCAAGGAGATTTTTAACTCATTAATTGGGTTGTCCTTTCTGAATCAAAATCTGTAGATGGGCTAACCAGTAGTGGAGGATACTCCTTTGTGTCTGTAGTAGAATTATCTCGCTTAGCATATTTATATTCTATCTAACAAGTACTATAGACATTTTCCTGATGTATTATTTACCTCTGAATCTATTTGCATTTATTTTATACTGCTGTGAACTGGTTTTTAGAAATGCAAATGAACATTGGCAACAGCATGTTTTCCTGCAGCCAACTTGGACTGGAAACATTCAACCAGCTAGTCGTAATTCTGTCACCTCTGCAGTGGCTCCCAGTCCCCAAATCGTGGATCCAGGAGAGTGTGATTGGAGTGAGCATTCCTGCCCAGATGGATACAAGTACTATTATAATTGTATCACCTGTGAAAGTAGAGTAAGTTATCTACCTTTGTTAACCAGAATGCGCTTGCTTTCTTGATTTTGGTACTCAAAAGGTTCTTCTCAGAAGTCAATTCAAGTTACAAACTCAACCTAATTCTATTACCTAGCCTGGTTGGATTAGGGTTAAAAAATTGCATCCCATTATAAACTGGCAGTCCACAGAATTTTATTGATGACTGGTTTCATTTTAGGAATGGAATCAATGAGGTCAGTAGACTTCGTGAAGTAATGATGTTTAACTATAGGTATTGCTAATATTTGATTCTGATATATGTTAATGTCATTTTTTTAATGCAACTAAAAAACCATTGGATGTTTTCATTTTGGATGATTTGATGTTGTGGATTATGCCTAGCTCATCCTTCTCAATTGGATTTGCTTTATGGTCATCCCAACCCTGAGCTTGATCCAAACCAAACCATTGATGATCACTAGTTTTAAATCAGTTGGCAGTTAATGAAATCTTATGACATGTTCTGAGAAAAAAAAGTCGCAATTTCGGAAGGTGTGATTCAATATATCTGAAATTGACCTGCAGTGGGAGAAGCCTGTGGAGATCACCTTATTTCTGCAACAATTCCAGGAAGAGAAAAGGTTGCATGGTTCAAACCAGCAATCTTCCCTCTCGCCAGTTTGTTCTGCTGAGGAAGTTGATCAAACACAGAAGGTGCTTCTCGAGACGTGTCTCTTGCATTAGAAACTCCAACAATCTTCCCTGTCTGTGCCAATCAGTAAACTGTTATACTTGGGTTTCTATATTATTACTAGTGCTGTTTTGCATGTTGGATTATTAACCACTAACCAGGCATGAAAATGCTAGAATTCAATGTCTGTCAAGTGTTTCAAGAAATTTAATTGGAATGTCTTCCCTCAATAAATAATGATCCGGAAAGTTGAACTTGCCTTTAGTTTTCAGGACTAATACTCATTGCTTTTAGCCAAGTATCTGTGCATTATGTTGCATATGGTTATGTTCATTTTTTGCTATTGCTGAAGCACTTATGTTAAGTGTAGTCTCCACGAGAATGCAAAAGCAACTGCCAATTAATTGCTTCACAATTATGAATGTATGCGGTTGGATTGGGTCATTTCCATCTCCAAGGAAAGCCATCTTGATCTCATCAGGAAAGAAAAAACTTTTTTTTTATTTTTTTGATAGCCAAGTCAGGAAAAAAAAATTATCCTTCCTTTTGGGCTTTATATTTCAGAAGTTTCTTATATTGGCAATTCAAAACTAGAAGGTTTCCTATCATTGTTTATTCTCATTAAACTATTGAATCGATAGCTTAATGCTTAAAAGCCATGCTATTCTGGATCTCTTGCTGTATCAAAACAGTAGGTTTAATTCCCCTAAGACCGAAGAATGCCTTTTGATAGTTGGCGAAGATCAGTGATCATCAGAGTAATCATGATTGATTGCGTTTATTTTGCATGTGGTTTTATAAGTCTTCTGTTTAGATTTATGAGTATTTCCGTTCCAAGTTCCAGAATTGACAAATTAACCTGGTTAAAGTACTTCGATTAACATTCATGTTGAAAAATTCACCTTGCTTTCTCAGTTTCTGGAATATTCCAAGATTAGACGTGATAATGTTTTTGACTAACCATCCAATCTGATGAAAGATAGAGTTCTGTCATGGTCTCAAATGAAAGTTTGTTTTCTTTTGTATGTTCTCTCTATGTTATTCATATTAAAGCTTCTTGTTGGACATATCTTTTGGATCATTAACTACCGCTTGCAATTGAGTAGATGGGGAGAATCTTTCCTCATTTCACTTTGCTTGTTTTTGCAGGAACTAGATCGTGTGCAAATACAATCAGAAACAAGTCCTGTTATTGATCCCTCCTGTGTTTAACAGGTATGAAGTGTTAAACTTCCATTTACTGGATCTCTGTAGTATTTTGGGCTGTTAATCTTTTTTGCTTTGTGCAATTATTTCAGGAGATTAGGTTGCTCAAAGTGGCTGTTTGAAGTTATTTCTTTGGTTTTATCTATTCTTCTGAGTTCTGCCTCCCTAATATTGTCAGCCTGACAAGTATTTCCGATAACAGGATTTAGCTGTAAGCTTCATATTTCATGCTTGGAAGGTCTTGGAGGTTCTGGATTTATGGCCTTATTCTGTAGAACTGTGGACCTCTGGTAAGCCAAAATATACTAGAAATATCAGTCATCTATGGCATTTAATATTGGACTATCTCTAATTTGTGTTCTGGTGTCCTACCAGTTTTGGTAATAGTATTTGAAAAGTAAGAGCATTAAGCTGCATATTATGTTTTTCAGCATGTCCTTCTAATTCACTTTTTTTTTCCCTGTTTTCTTTTATTTCTTTTCATAGAAGAGTAAAAAGTGGAAAGAAATCTAATCTCTGCAAATTGCGCTAGATTTCTCATGGCTGTGCATGTTCCTCTTGCAGAGTAAATGTAAAAAACATCTTTGAGGCTATCATCTTCCTTTCATTTTCCATTCATTTCTCTTGGACCATTTGTGGATGTGCACTTCTGGAAATCAGGCATCTTAAGTAGCATTCCTAGGAGAACTAGTGCAAGCATAGATGGCATGCATTTGGGTATTTGGTGAATTATTCTGAGTAAATCTTCCAGGAATACATAATTTAGTTGTTTCTTGCTGAGTTTGTGGCCCACGTTGCTGTGAAGGGCTTTGCTACCTGTTATTCTCTCCCTGACTGCAGCAGTGTGCTCTTTTAAAGCTTCAGTACTGAGTCGGTAGGTGTCATCAAGAGTAATGTAATCTCCAATAACATGTAAATCAAAGTGCCTTTATAACTGTACACACTTTGCTGTACGAAATGATGAGTTGAGTTGATGGCAAGTTATCATGTGTATGCTTTTAAGGCTCTGATAATGTATAACTATTGATGGAAGGTTGAGGCAAGAAGGTTTATGAAGGTTTCTTGCATCATTCATGAAGGCCTTTTTTAGCATGAGACTGCCAACAAGAACAGCCACAAGTTAGCATTTGGTATAGAAGTTGGATGGATATCAGATACGAGGACAATTGAGAACTTTCAGGGCTCTTGACTTTCTGCAGCCAACTTTTGCTTTAGGTAAAATCGTGATTACGTTCATCTGAAAATAGCATGAATTGTGACTGGCAGACATAAAATTCTTTGAAAATGGTTCGGTGCGACTGACGGCACACCACTATCGGCATCCTGAACAGTGATAGCAACACCACGTATTTTCGCCTCTCGTAGCTGCGCCATAATGCCCAAGGGATCCAACAGGGAAACAAATATTCCCAGAAAAACAAGATCACGTGCAGAAGCATAGAACCACAGAAAGTGATCAAGCCCCATTGCTTTATTAGGTTCCCTAGCTCACCAGTCTTCAAGGAACCAAACAAATGAATGGCCTGTGCATGGCATAACAATCAAAATCAAAAGGAACAAAAAGGCATCACTTGCAGAGCTAAAATTGGGTATGGACTATGGAGTGGTTAAGATATTCTTCCCCTTTCGTACCCCTCGGTTCATTTTTAGGGACAGCACATTAATTATCTTCACCAAATACTCACGATTGGATTCTCTTTTCCAAGAAAAACAAATAGCTTTGCAGATTCCTAGACAAAAAGGAAAGCTTCCTTAGTAACTGTATCCTTATGAGGAAACCCTAGCACTCGAAAATCTTCACTGCCACACTATCTCTAGAAATCAATGCAAAAACAAATGGTAAAAGACAAACGCGAGGGTAAAAGCATTTAAGGAGAAGTAGACTGTAGACTCATACTAGCTAGCTTACATAGTTTACTCCACATGGTCTTCTATCTCTACATACAACCTAAGGGAGAAAAGGAAAATAAAACAGAGAAGTATGGGAAAACCCAAAAACAAAAAGGGGGGGCTAGAGAACTGGTCCCAGCCAGTAAGAAGCTAGTCCTGAGAATGATGGCTAAAAACCCGTAGTAGATGAAGTGTTAAGAGTTCTTGTGCAACTGCAAGAGAAATCACGACCGCAACGCAGTCAGCAAGAAATTCCACACCATGAAACCATATCAGTAAAAGGGGCTTTTCATCTACACCTTCTTTAGAAAGGTCAGTCAGGAAAACTACAAAGCAGTGACATATTTCCTCCTCTACTCTTCCTTCAGCATATGGGAGGGGACGAGATCTTGAAGAAGCCCGTGATCCTTAAGTAAAGCAGATCCTGGGCTGGTGTAAAAGCGCTTCTCGTATTGTAGATAACTATCAGCATTTGTAGTACTTCCATTGTAACCAAAACCCAAAGGCGACAAGCTGACAAGAGGGAAAGGCGGTTGCTGTTGACTTTGATGTTGTTGATAAAGAGAGAGTCTCCTTTGCATTGGCATGGCAAAGGCAGCAGTGGAAGAGAAACCAGAATCAGATGTAGATCCGGTAAAGTTTGGACGTGGCATAACTGGGCTAGGATGGGTGTGTTGACCTTCATAGGTGGTCACAACGACGCTTGGATCACTGAAAGACCTCTCGACTCTCTTCTTCACATTACATGAGGCAGTGGTGCAACGATAGTAGCTCCTAAATCAAACACACATGGACAATGCAAACCCATTAAAATTTGGACTAAGATTTATCCAAATCTGCAGTCAAATAGCAAAGAGAGTAAAAGGCTAGAAGAATAGAGTTCACATTGGAGTTAGTACCTAGGAAAGGGGCTGTTTTTCACAGCTTTTTGGCCGTACTTTCTCCATCTGTACCCATCTTCCAGATGATCAACCTCGCTCTTCGTCATGAATGCGAATCTCGGCTCTCTCTGTCTCTTCTGATTTGTCTTCTTTGGTTTCAACCTGGAAAACAAAGCACAAAACCAACACACAAATTAGAAGAACCGTGGCCTCTAATTAACCTCAATACAAAAAGAAATCCACTTCGATTTTCTTGATCACTTGTCTAAAAGGAGTGTTTGGTTTGTAGCATTACACCAAACAGACACACAAAAAACCATCTTCTTTTCTCAAATGGGTCTCTCCAAAACACAAGATTGAAGCAAAAATCAAGTACCATAAAATACTAAAAACTCACTCTTTCTTGGTCTTTCCTTGCTCCTCTACCTCATTATCAACACCCTTATTAGCAGGTTCATCATTCAAACCCTCACTAGAAGCCGATGAAATAGATGAAGAGTTGGGTGTAGCGGGCTGATTCAACACCTCTGGTGGTGAATCCACCACCTCTGTAGCCACTTGAGCACTCGGAGTCTGCACGGATGGTATTTGTACCTGTATCATATCAAGCAAAGAAGGACTAAAGTCTTGCACACCCAGTAGCTCCATAAACCCTAAAGAGCTCTTATCATCAACAAAGTCAAAACCCTGCATAAATGGATAACTAGTTTGAACATCATCAGTAGTAGAACTAAATGTCGGAGATCCAACAAAATTCTCAACCTTGACAGCTTCCTTCCTCTCCATAACTCAAAATCGAAACACCAAAATCTTCATAAAAATAAAAGAGAAAAACAGTAGTGTGGGATTCCTCTTCTCTTCTAGAGCCTGACAGCAGTGTAGGGTAGGGTTGATCTGATTTTTTTTTTATGGTAGGTGAACAAGTGAGCCCAGAGAGAAAAGGAGTGTTTTTGGGTGTGAAAGAAAAGATAGGATTTGTTGGGGTTGGAGAATATAATGGTGAGGTTTTTACGCTTTGGATGGATGAGTGAGATGGCAAAATGGAAGATAATATTGACCGGCAAGTTTTTGTACGGATTTAGAACAGAACCGGTCGTCAAATTCAACGCAGGAGCATGTAATCTTTGGTGTCGTGAACCGACAAACAAAGTAGTCGAAGCTTTCATACTTAGATTTTATCGTAACCCGTTCCGAAATGTGAACGGGGTCGAGCAACCCCGTGAGATGCTGGTTACGGCTCCCTCGTGTTAGCATAAACAAATATGCATGTGAACGGGGATGAATCTTTCTTTTTTCTTTTTTCTTTTTTCTTTTTCTTTTTCTTTTTCTTTTCAATTTTTTTCTCGCTTTCTTTTCTTGAAAAAGGCAAGAATTTCTTTTTGTTAGCTAGTGATGTTTTCTAATTGGCACTATTTTATTTCCACGCTCGTATAATAGTTAAAGTGATGTTTGAGAATGTGGTATGGGATGTTTTTTTTTAATTTAAAAATATATTAAAATAAATTCAAAAATTCAAAAAAAAAATTAACAACAATATATTAAAACAATAAAAAAAAACACTAAGAAATTCTAATTTATTGTTTTTCCAAGATGAAATAACTTGTGAAATGAAATTAAAAACAGTTACCACCATCATTACTATATAGAATCTATCTGCATGTTTGATTTAACTATAGATCGAGGTGAGGTCAGGTCAGAAAAAGGAGATATGAATGTTAGTTGAGATTTACATTTTTGTTTAATTAAAGGGTGTGGTAGGCCTTCTTTTCTCAATATAGTAAATTAAAAGAAACCACTGTCTTCAAAGATATACTTGTTAACTGTATACTGTGGATCGATGCTAATGTTTTGTTTATTTAATAAATCCACCATCTCATGTTCTATTTGATTAATCCACCAAGTTATAAGCTATACGTTCACTTTATGTTTTAATTTAATTGCCTGATAAATAATTGAATCGCATCATGCAATGGCTGCCATGAGAGCTAAAAATTCTTTAGTCGGGGAAAGAAAAACTTCTGCTCGAGGTCTGTAGAAGGGAATAAGAACTCGCACGGAGTGGATTTTTTCAGAGTAGAACCGACTGCATGGGAGATTAAATAATAGCCGAAGGTCCTACGTGGATGTGTCAGCAAGCAAAGAACCTGATGTAACTTCTTTATTCTTAATTCCCCTGCGCCTGAACTTGATCATTGCTGTGAAGAAAATAAAATAAAATCAGAATAAAAAGGTGTGAGAAATGAGACTGTGATGCTTATGGTTGCATGCTTCATGGGCAAGGGCCGGTGATAGCGGCTGCTTTTTCATTCTTTCTGCAGTGAATTATGAAAATCACCAAAGCATGAAGAAGAAGAAGAAGAAGAAACAAATAAAGAGCCAAAAAGATGACAACTCTCTTTTTTTGACAACTTCTTGATCCATCATGCTGATCAGGAAAAAGTAAGTGCACGTGTGGTGGATGGTGAAACCCTGAGAGGACCGCACGCTAACATCATTTGCGTGTACTCCCAACTCACCTCTGCATGCTTCAATTATTTGGTTTCTCCCCTTTTATTTATTTATTTATATATATATATATATATTGCTTAATCTATCCATCTAACTTGTCTTTTCACGTCATTTCTGGTGTCTTTTATATTCATTAATTTCTCTCCTTTTTTTTTGAAATTATATATAGTTTATAAGAAGTTTGAAGTTAAATTTGTATGTGCATTATCTTGTAAAAATAAAATAATACCCGTGGATTTTATTTTGAGTGGATCCAGAAATTAATAATAGTATTGGTCCAGATATTCCAAGTTATAAAAAATAAAAATAATAATAACCGTGGAGGCGTTACTAATTGTTTTTCTTGTAAGAACAAAATTAAAATTGTACAATTATCACGTGTACAGTGTATACACCTGTAAAATGCATGCATTTCATGGAAGAAAAATAAAAAAGAAAGATCTAAACGTGTTTTTGGAGTATATGATAGGAATAACTTTACTGTAATTCTTTTTCAAGATTTGGTCGGAAGATCTCTAACTTTTATACAGTGATCAAGGTTATTTTAAAAAAATATTTTCTTAGAAATATATTAAAATAATATATAATATCAAAAAATCATTTCGATTCAATAACTTAAACTAATAGGTAAGATATCAGGATATAATTTATATTATTTTCTAACATATATCTTCAAGTAAAAGCTCTTTAAACTTGAAATTTGCATAGATTCATATTATCTTGTGTTTAATTTTTATCAAATAAATAAAAATAATGAAATTTAAACTCGTAACCGCTTGATTATTAAGATTTTGATATTATATTAAAGAACTATCTCTATTTAATAATTTAAATTATTGAATAAAATTTTAAAATATAATTTATATTATTTTTTAAGAAGTAATTCTTATTTTGTATGTTTATAGCATATAGCCTTTTGATGTGATGAAGAGAAAGGAATGAGGGAACAAATAAAAAAGAGATGATTATAATAATAATCCAGAAATCTTTCTTTTCTCGTAACCAAATTAGGCCACGATACACGGCCCGGTGTCTATCAATTTTCCCCAGCCCGCTGGCCATTCTTTATCGTACACGTGCTTCTCATTTAGCGGGCCCTGCAAAATCCACCGGCATGATTCACGCGTTTAATCCGACGGTGCATCACAGATTTTTTTTTTACATGACATCACCACTCACCAGCAAGGATGGTAATAGACACTGTTGGATTTTGAATGTATTTATGTACACGCACTGGACCAATGACACCCGCTACGATGCGGTTTGTATATAAAAAAAAATTCTAACATAAAATAAAATATTTATATATTATTAATATTTTTTAAAGTGAAAAGAAAAAAACTAAACCAGTGAAGTGCGGGTTTAAAAATAACCTGGATAACTCATTAACATGTCAGATTTGTGACTTATATTATTAGATTATGATAATTCTATAAAAAATAAATTATAAAACATAATTTTTAATCAATCCAAGGTTAGATGATAAAATTGAAAAAAAAATCAATTAAAATTTTTTAAAAAAAATAACCGGAGTTAACCTAGAAAACTCACGACCTGTGTTATAAGACCAAAATAATCATATAGAAAGCAAATTAAAATAAATCATGAAATTTAATTCTCAACTAGTCCATTATTAAAGAATGAGGTTAGAAAAATAAATTAATTTTAAAAAAAAGCATAAAAACAACCTGACTCAATTTGTCAAACTCATATCTCGAGTCATGAGAGCGAGATAATCTCATAAAAAAAATAACATGATTTAACCCAAGTTAACTTGTCAAATCCATAATTTTAGTCTAGGAGACTAAAATAATCCCATAAAAAGCAAATCAAAACAAATTATGAAGCTCAGTTCCCAATCAACTATATTAGATCTATTATTGAACGATTAAATTTGTAAAAATTTTAATTAGAAGAATGACATAAAATAAGCTAAGTCAACTCGGGTTAACTCGTTAAGTATTATTCTCAAGTCATGAATATGGGATGACTTAATAAAAAGCAAAAAAAAAAAAAACATGTAGTCTAATTCTCAATTAAACACAATATTAAATGAATAAAAAATCAATAAAAAAACTGAGTCAACTGGATTAACCCATCAAACCCGTGACCTAGGTCATGACACATGGACAACCTAATAAAAAGCAAATCGAATGTCGAAGGACCTGTAACTCGGATCATGAGACTGAAATAACCTCTTAGAAAACAATAAAAATAAAAAATCTGATTTAACCAGGGTTAAAATACCAAAACTTGTAATCATAATCATGAGATCGAGATATCTCCATGAAAGCAAATCAAAACAAATTATAAAGTTTAATTTTCAACGGATTTAATGTTGAATGATAATATTGGAAAAAAACTTGAATTAAAAAAACACAAAAAACAACCTGAATCAACCCGAGTTAACCTGTTAAACACTATTCTTAGGTCATGAGACTAAAATAATCTAATAAAAATAAATAATAAATAAATAATAAAACTCAATTCTCAATCAACTCATTATTAAATGTTAGAATTGAAGAAAAAAAGTTAACTAAGAAAAAAAAATTAAAGTCAGTCGAGTTAATCGGTCAAATCCGCAATCCGTGTTATAAGAGTGATATAATTTAATAAAAAAATAAACTTAATATTAAAGTATAAAGTTAAAAAAATAATTGAAATTTATTTTTTAAAATAACATTATTCCAATAAGATTGATCTATATAAGATAAGGTTTTTTTATCATTATATTTATTATTAATAAAAAAAGTTAATTATTTAAAAAAAACCTACTTATTCAAATGAGTTCGAATCAATATCAATTTTATGCTTCTTATTAATTATTTCTTGGATTTTATTTTGAAAAATAAAATAAAATTCATGATATATCAAAAATAATAAAAATATATTCACTTATAATTTTTCTTTCTATTTACATCTATTTATTTTTTTCAAAATGAATAGGGAGAGTAACCAATAGAAAACCATGATGATCCTCAATTTCCTGTGCCTGCGAACACATACGTGGCCTTATCTGCGCCGCAAGGATCGGATTAATCACCGTCAAAATGAGAATCATATGTAAATCCAATCCCTCCCTCACCACAAACAAAGTATAATTATTATTTACTTATAAATACGGGAAAACTATTTTCAGGAATGAAAAAAGGAAAGTTAATATTAGAGATATGTAATATAAAATTTGATTCGGGATGGAGTTGAAATTAAACTAAATAAAAAGTTAATTAATTAAATATTATAATTAATCCGATTGAAACCTGGTTTACCATGATTGACTTGATCCAAATGTAATAGAGTTAATTTTTTGAGGTGTTTGAGAGTATAATAATTATTGCTTTTTAAAGTATTTTTCGTTTAGAAATGCATCAAAATAATATATTTTATATTTTTTAAATTATTTTTTTATCAATACATCAAAACAATATAAAAATATCAAAAAATAATTTTAAATAAAAACAAAGTATAATTATTATAATATTATTTCGGCCTTTAAATGATAACACACATAGATTTGTAAGTTCTTAAAAAATCTAAAGGAGAAGTGAATCTAATAAATTATTCATGGGTCACGCTTTCGGATGCGAACAAAAAAATAATCAGCATGATTACACATCATGCTGATGATGATGAGTATACTTTTTAAAATAAACTATGTGCTCTTTTTTAGTTATTTCTCCATGATTTTTTCTTTTTAAAATTTTTTTTAATAAATCTCATTTGATGCTAATCCCAAGGTTTAAACTAAAAAAAAAAATACCTCCTTAATTACCACAACAATCCTTTAAAATCAACATATGTTAAATTAAATTAAATTAATTAGGGTTAAACTCAGCAAAATACCATATTATATTATATAATCACGAAAAACTATACTGCCCTGCTTCAAAAAAATCAAGGACATAGAGAAAATAGGCGGGTGTTTTGACTAGTGTTGCTTCTTGGATGCTTTTGGGAGCTCAAAAAGAGACAAATTTAAATTAAATATTCCATCCAATGAAGTGATCTTGTTTTGTCGTGCAATGTCACCATCCTCCTGCTCTACCCTCATCTACTTGTCTGTGGTCACCAGGCTCCGCTAGCTGCTCATCGTTACTGTTCTGGCTTATCCTCTGCTGACTAGATTTTATACATAGATAGATAGATAGACCGTACGCTCTGTTCTGCCAGTGGAGTTAAATTTTTCCCATTATTAAAAAAATATTTAAGTGATGACTGTGTCTTTAAATAAGTAATGTCTTTGAAAATATGATACACGGTCATTCATTCAAATCAGTTTAATAATTTAATTTAATTTAATACTATTATAAAACAATTTAATAAAAATAAAAAAGATAATGGCTAATAAAAAAATAAATGGGTATCAATATTATAAAAAAAATACCCTCTAAATATTCTTAAAAGGTCTTAACAATCTTATTTGATAATAAAATAAAAATTAAACGAGAATAATATAACCTTATAAAGAGGAAAAATAAAAGAAATCTAGAGCTCAAATTACAAGCAAAACAAAAGTTGAATGACAAATTAAAAATAAATAAAAAAACTGACTCGAGTAAGGGTGTCAAATTCACAGCCTGTTCGTGAGACTAGGATAACTCCAAGCAAACTAAATGATGAAAGATAACTGAAAAAAAGATAATTTTAAAAAGATGTCGAAGAAAACCCTAAGTCAACCTCGGTTAACTTAATTAACTTACAACTTGAAATATGAGATCAGGGTAAAAAAAGAAGTGAAAAAAAAATCACGAATCTCAAGTCCTAATAACATAATGTCAATGAATAAAATTGAAAAAAAATCATTCTTTTAAAAAATAACCTAAAAATTATCAAACTTAAATCGAGCTAATATTCAAAACTCGTGACTAGGGTTATAAACTACCCCATAGAAGGCAAACACCAAAAAATCAAGAAGCAAAATTCCTAATCATCTAAAATTAAAAAATAAAACAAATAGTAATAAAAACAACGAGGATCAAATTTGGTATAAAAACTAAATGAAAGCAAATAATGAGGTACTAAATTGAAAAACAAAATAAATCAAGAAGAGGATAAAAAGTAAAAAAGAAATAGCAATCAAAATAACGAGGACTAAACTTAATAAGAAAATTTAATGAAATAAAACTTTGAGAGACCAAACTAAATGAAATAAAATGTTGAAGGACAAAATTAAAAAAACAATCAACTTAAAAAAGCATTAGAAGCAAAATAAAAAAAATCAAAAAAATAAAGACTAAAATTGATATAAATACAAACTGATAGGACACATTTAACTTTTGAAAAGGATTGCATGAAATTCAAGGTGAGGAGGAGAGAAAAGAATGGAAAAAAAAAAATTTAGGTCATAAGATTGAGCTAATCTCATAGAAAACAAATAACAATAATAATAATTGATAATTCTTAACAATCCAAATACAAAAGGATTAAATCGAGAAAAATAAAAAAAAAAAGAACCTTAAAAAAATAAAACACTAGTAAATCCAGGTATGGCCACCAAAACCTCATCAGCTGGACTGTGCAAACAGGATAATCTCCTATAAAGAAAAATAAAAAAAATCATGAATTCTAATTCTAAAAAAAATGTTGAAGGGTGTAGGTGAAGAAATATTCAATGTTAAAAAAACTACATAAAAAAGGAAGATTTGAATTAACTTGGGCAAACCTACCAAGCACGTGATCTGAATAATGAGATCAAGATAATCTCATAGAAAACAAAAGGCAAAAAAAATCATGAAGCTCAATCTTCAACAAACTCGATGTTAAATGATGAAATCAAAAAAGAAAATCGGTTTAAGAAAAAGATAAAAAAAAGGAGTAATGTTAATTCGAGCTAACATTTCTTACCCGTGATCCAAGTCATGAGACTAAGATCGCCACATTGAAAGATTTTACGAAGCCCAATCCCCTAATCAATCTAATGTTAAGGGATAAAATTGAATTTTTTTAAAAAAAGATCTAAAGAAAAAAATTACAATTACAAATACAAGGACCAAATTTAACATAAAAATAAAATGAAACAAAATTTTGAGGGATGCGATTGAAAAACAAATTTAATTAAGAAAAGGATGGAAAAAACAAATAACAATGAAAAGAATGAGAATTAAATTTGATAGAAAAATGAGATGAAACTAAATGCTAAAGGATGAAATTGAAATAAAGAATCAATAAAAAAAAGATTCAAAACAAAATAAAAAACAACCAAAAGAATAAAGATCAAATTTAATACAATGAACAAATGATTTGATATAATGAATAAATGTCAGGATACCTTTTAAAATTTGCAAGCCAACACGATTCCCAATGAGAAGAAAGAGAAAATAGAAAGAAGAAAAAAAGCTTGGTAAAGCCCAATCGTCGCGTCACCACTAACACACGCCACACTACTAGAAAAAACATGACATGTTGCTTTGAACATCGTCGTGGAAGCCGCCATTTGGTTGCTAAGAGAACTTGACCGGCTGTCTAAAGACTAAGAAAGTCTCTTACTCAATGATGTGTGTGTTGCGTGTGCCAACCTATTTTTCTTGTCAGTTTACCTAGTTCCTAGCTTGTTTTAGTTTCAATTTTGGTCCTTTACCACTTAATTGTTTTAAATTAGCTGAATTTTATTTTATTTTGCAAAATAAAGCATCAACCAAACACCAAAAATTTCTTTTGATATTGCAATATCCCCATATCAAGGCAATCAAAATAAACTATCAAGTCAAATCCTAAATGATGCCAACGCAAAGGGATCAAAATGAAAATAAAAGGTTGTGGGATCGAAATAAAAAAAGTACATGAACTCCCCCCTTGACCGTGTAAATTAGTCCTTGATTTTGGAAAAAAAGAATTGAACATTTCTTGAAGCTTTAAATTTGGTCCCTTAAAGCTCTAATTATTGTAAATTAATTAAATCAGATTTTATTTTATAAAATCAAAAATTAATCAAACAATATAATATTTTTTTAATATCACGAGATCCCTATATGTACACATAAAAAATAAATTACTAAGACCAATCACAAATCAAAACAATTTTAAAGGACAAAACTAGAAGATAAAGATATTAAGAGACCAGACTAAAAAAAACGTTGTCCAAACGAGGTGCTTATATATATATATATATATGAATCTCATAATTTAACAGCCAAAGTAATTCTACGAATCCACCATTAGGCTCCGTCTTTTAACTCTTCATTTCTAATCCTTATTAATTACTGCATTATGTTTTTCTTGGAAACATCTTTAATTTTAGTTATTGTGTCTGAGATTTAATAATTAAAAAATAAAAGTACAAAAATCTCACAAAAACCCCAGATTTAATTAATTTTATAGATTTAATTGATTGTGCTATAGAAAATACGGTAATATTTTTAATTTTCAAATAACTTTTCGTACTGAAATACATGTTAATAATATTTTTTTATTTTTAAAAATTATTTTTAACATCAGCATATCAAAACGATCTAAAACATACAAAATACATTAAATTTTAATAAAAAAATTTAAATTTTTTAAAAACATGGTTTAAATTATATTTTTCTTGAAAACATCTTTAATTTTAGTTATTGTTTCTGAGATTTAATAATCAGAAAATAAAAGTACGAAAATCTCACAAAAACCCGAGATTTAATTGATTGCGCTACGGAAAACAGGGCAACCTTTAGAATTAAAAAATAAAAATAGTGAAAGTTGCTATATTGAGTACAGCTCAACCTTCACACATGTAAAACAAAATCGTGAAGGTGGCGATGCTGGGTGCAGGA
>Ga0325410_1002304_pt1 | contig 21361 bp, 10 predicted proteins | sample PopdelMetagenome_16_FD_206182 | JGI IMG/M metagenome (GOLD analysis project Ga0325410, IMG submission 206182) | Populus deltoides microbial communities from Bellville, Georgia, United States - Xylem-PdIQD-R3 | ecosystem: Host-associated > Plants > Phyllosphere > Stem > Wood/Secondary xylem... | reverse complement strand
AAAACCCGATGCGGGAAAAACCACGGGACCGGAGTCCACCTAAAAACTTCCACTATCACAAATAATGGGTTCACAATTGTTCTTCCTCAGATTCAACTAAGGGCTACAACATATATATCATCAAGAACAACTTATTCTCGGATTACAACAAGATTAAAGAGAGTAATGTTAGAGAAAAGCTCACAACACTGACAACCCCATTTTCTATCAAAACGACCAGATTCCACACCACCAATCTTCGATCCAACCGTCCAGAATGAAGAGTAACGTGTCTAGAAGCTGTTGTCCAAATCTCAGCCCGATCCAACGGTGAACGAACTGGAAATCGAAGAAAGAAGACAGACTGCTCTGCTGCCTCCTCTTCTTTCTTTCTCACGTTTTCCTCTGCTCTCTTTTGTTCTTCTCACTACTGCCTCTACAGTGGCAGCTTAATTTAAATCAAAGAGGCAGCCAGCTGCCTCCTTAATTAATGTGGTGGTCCCCCCATCACATGGTGCGGGACCACACAACAGTTGGCTAGAAGGGTTCTGGAACCAGAAAAGAAAGAATGTATTTGCTTTGAGACTCGCGAAATCCTAATTGAGAAAGATGAGTCATTGAAAAAAGTCAGCGTCAGCATAACAAAGGAAGGACTGGGTGGGACAGAATATATAAAGGGAGAAAACCAGTTCTCTGAATTCACTAGCAAAGGAAAAGATACAGTAGAAATCCAACTTCATTATACAACAGAAACTTCTGAAACGAACTCATCATTGAAGGAGAAGATCCCATTGTTTATTGCAACCAAAAATGGAAAAGAAGAGATTGTATCGGAGATAATGAAAAAATATCCCGATGCTACGAACTCATCATTAACTAGGAAGGAGCATATCCCTTTGTTTATTGCAACTATGAATGGAATAGAACAGATTGTGTGGGAGATAATAAATCAATATCCCCACGCTTTTGAGCATCTCACTGAGGAGGGGCAGAGCATTTTGGATGTGGCCGTCAAGCATTGGCAGAAAAACATCTTCAGTCTTGTGAAGCATCAGAAAATACCATTGGCTAGACTGCATCGAGTTGTTGATAAGAATGGCAACACATTGTTGCACCATGTTGCAGATATGGAGCATTACAGAGGAGGAACCAAGCCTGGGCCTGCACTTAAACTTCAGGAGGAGTTGCAATGGTTTGAGGTGAGACCTTTTCATCCCTTTGTCTTTACCTCCTGATAAAAATTATTCATGGACTTGGTACAGGATTATCCGTATAGTGTATTAGAGCACCAAACCTATAAAAACATTTGTTTCAATCAAATTACCCAATCCAGTTAAGGTCATAGAAAAACCGTTAAACTGAAAAAAATCGATTTTAATGCTAACGAAACGTCGACATGTCAACTAATTAAGACATATCAGGCTGATCTAATTCTCCTTGTAACCCGAACCAATTGTTGGCATGAACTGTCATTGAGATTAATTGCTGAAATCACGAGGATAGAATCCATTAGCTCCACAAAATATATATCACCATGATCCTAGCCAAATTCTATGTAAATAGTTATTACTTTCCATACTTAGCAGCCATGTATATGCTATAAGAACTTGCTCATATTCAGAGCAGAAATAATAAGAAGAATATATCATTGTAACATGGTATCAGAGCGTCAACTCTAGGATCTGTCTGATTCTTTCTGTGAGCCAACAGAAAGAAAGGGAAAGAAGATAGAATTTTGGAAGATTGAAAAAATAAGAGATCCTACCTCCTCAACAGAAAACTCTCAAGCAGATCTTTCAACCCTTGCTGACTTAGAGTGTGTTTGGTATTGCGGTAGCTGTTGTGGTTGTGGTTTGAAAAAAGTTATTTTATAAAAAGTACTTTTAGTTGAGGTTGGTTTGAAAAAATAAGTGTTTAGTTAAAACTGTGGTTGAAATTGAGGTTGAAGAAAAATTAGTTTTAATGTGTTTGGTTAAGAATGCTTTTGAAATTGAGGTTATAAAATAATTTTAAAAATATTAATATTGATGGTTTTTTATTTAAATATTGTGGATTTAATATTGCTATTACATCATGAAATAAATCACACTTTATATAAAAAAAATTACTTTAATAAAAAACTATCTACAATTCCATTACGTATAAAATTCATCCGACAAGAACTACAAAATTAGATAAAATATTATCAAGAATAAAATTAAGATTACAGTACGAGTAAATTTAATTAACCTTAAACTAATTTTAAAAAAAATAAAAAAATTATTGTTCACGTTCACGTGAATAGTGTGAGTAAAATCAATTAACTACACTGATTTAAAAAAAAAAAAAAAAACCTATTCAGCGAACAGTGGAGGCATGCCTCCACTGTTCACCACTATTTCAAAAAAAAAAAACTGTTTAGCAATATTATTGATAATCAGCTGTCAGCTTCCAGGCAATCTTATCTTTCATTACAGGAGAAGGATAAACTAAGCCACTATCAAGATAAAAAAAACAATTACTAAAGGTTGAAACTTGAAACTAGATAAAAGTAAAGGTTTAGATCCATGTCAGCAAAACAGAAAAACTCAAGAACTTTCATAACAGCTTTGCCTTAGTTTGGCCACGCAGAAAGCAGCAATTTGCTGCTTTCCATTTTCCTGCGTCTCGCACGCAATAAATTGAGGGACCCATACACAGTAAACAACTTTTTTTTCTTAACCAAATACAAACTTAGTGTGTTTTTGAAGAAACGCAACCTCTACCTCGTAGCCAAACGGGCTCTTAACATCCAGAATATCATAGATGTTGAGTCAGACAACAACTGCAGCAACTCATGAATCTGTTGCTGCGCTAATCGGTATCAAGTTGAATGATACAAACTATGGACTCTGGTCCCAAGTTGTCAAGATGTATATCTCTAGTAAAGACAAGTTGAGATACATAAATGGAGATCTTCCACAACCTACAGAGACAGATCCTGCTTTCAGAAAGTGGAGAACTGAAAATGCAGTGGTAAAAGGATGGCTAATCAACTCCATGGAACCAAAACTAATTGGAAATTACATCAGATTTCCAATGGCTAAGACAGTATGGGATACTATTGCCACAACGTATTTTGATGGCTCCGACACCTCACAAGTCTATGATCTCAAGAGAAGGGTGACAAGACTCAAACAGGGGGGAGGATCAATCGAAACATATTACAACACTCTTCAAAGTCTTTGGAGAGAGATTGATTTTCGGCGTCCAAATCCTATGAAGTGTGAAGTTGATATACAAAAATATAACTCTATTATACAGGAAGATAGAGTTTATAATTTCTTGGACGGACTTGATGATCGCTTGGACAAGATTCGAGCTGATGTGCTTCAACTTCACCCTTTTCCAACAATTGAACATGCATATGCCCACGTCCGACGAGAAGATCTGAGACAAATGGTGATGTTTTCAAAAGCAGATACCAGTTCCAGCATGGCCATGATATCAAAAGGAGGACAGAAATCGCAACAACAACCTTCTCTTTAGATGGTAATGGATGGGAAACCAGTTGGTTTGAGAGAAGAAAGCTGAACAAGGGAACACAGTAAATGAAGAATATGAATTTACTGCATTTACTGTCAAGAATACAAACGTGAGCACTAATACTAATTTGTACAGGATACTCTTTATATATAGAGTAGTAATTAACTACTACTTTTTCATCATTTATTTCTTTCTATGAATACAATATTCCTTATTTATATATATTGATTTGTTTCTGATATGAGGTAGCTGTAGTTTCCTTCTATGAGAGATCTGCCATGGCTGTAGTTTCCTTCTTTGAGAAGTAGCCGTTGTTTGAGGTAGCTGTTGATTCCTATGATTTCCATGTATGGTTAATTACCATTCTGAATAGTAGTCGTTGGAGGTGTTAATTCATAATGGTTGCTGACGAGGGTGAGGATCCTGTGGTGCTGCTGCTGCTGTCTCCTGCTACTGCTGCAGAGTTGTTTTGTTACTGTTAATACCCTCCCTCAAACGTTGCCGAGGTTGAAGGCAAAGTTTGCGCTGAAAACGAAGAAGAGTAGCTTTGGACACTGGCTTAGTAAAAAAATCAGCAATCTGATGTGTAGTGGGAATATGATGTGTAAAAGTTTCCCAAGAGCTACGCGTTTGCGTATAAAATGATAATCAAGTTCAATATGCTTGCTGCGAGCATGGAAAACAGGATTGACCGTCATATGGAGCGCACTGAGATTATCACAATAGAGCACCGGTGGAGATATCAAGGGAATGTGTAAATCATGAAGGATGTAGGTCAACCAAGTAAGTTCTGCAGCCGTGTTGGCCATAGCACGATATTCAGCTTCAGTGCTAGAGCGTGAAATAGTATGTTGTTTCTTGGCACACCAGGAGATGAGATTACATCCAAGGAAGACACAGTAGCCAATGGTAGAACGTCGTGTAGTAAGACAGCCAGCCCAATCAGCATCTGAAAAGGCAGAGAAATTAAGATTAGTATTAGAAGTGAAGTGCAGACCATTATTAATAGTACCTTTGACATATCGTAAGATACAGCGGACCATTTTTAAGTGAACAGTTGTAGGAGCATGCATGAATTGAGAGACATAATTAACACTAAAAGAGAGATCTGGTCGAGTAAGGGTGAGATACTGGAGGGAGCCAACAAGCCCCCGGAAGAAACTGACATCCGCTAAAGGAGGAGCATTGGAGGAGGCTTTAGTTCGTGCTTCAAGTGGTGTAGTCATGGGTTTACAGTCAACCATTTCAACACGTTCTAGAATTGTAAAGGCATAATGTGATTGTGATAAATGAAGTCCATTTGGCGTGGGCGATATTTCGATGCCAAGAAAATGATGAGCAGGGCCTAAGTCCTTCATGGCAAATTCTTGACTGAGTAGAGTAATGAAGTCTGCAACAAGTGTATCTATAGTTCCTGTAAGAAGTATATCATCAACATAAAGTAGGAGAATAAGAGAACCATGATCAGAATGAAAAGTAAATAGAGAAGGATCTGCCAAGCTGCAAAGGAAACCGTATTTGAGGAGAAAGGAACTAAAACGATCAAACCAAGCACGAGGTGCTTGTTTAAGGCCATAGAGGGCACGTTGGAGCTTGCAGACATGTTGTGGACGTTGAGGATCTGACAGTCCTGGTGGCTGTTCCATGTAGAGATTTTCAGAAATCAAACCATGCAGAAACGCATTTTTCACATCAAGCTGCCGTAGGGGCCAATGATGAACAAGAGCTATAGTGATAATTAGCCGAATAGTGCCAGGCTTTACAACGGGAGAGAATGTTTCAGTGTAGTCTAGGCCATCAATCTGGTGGTATCCTTTGGCAACAACACGGGCTTTGAGACGCTCCAAGCTGCCATCAGATTTGAGTTTGGTTTTAAACACCCATTTGGAACCTATAATATGCATATCGGTGGTACGAGGTACCAATTTCCATGTCTGATTTTGGTGTAAGGATGTAAGTTCATCCTCCATTGCTGCTTTCCATCCTGGATGAGCTAGTGCAGCTCGCACAGATCGCGGTTCATGCGGTATTCCAGCAGAGATGACAGATGTTAATGCATACTTGGGATTTGGTTTTATGATGCCATGCTGGGACCGAGTGGTCATGGTGCGAAGAGCTGAAGTAGAGGAATTGGGAACAAACTCGTCAGCGGAGGCATCACTACAAGGAGGTTGTGCAGCTTGGTGTAGCGCACGTTGTGAACGAGTAACCATAGAGTGTGGAGCTGAATTTGGTTGGTCCTGCTGCTGCAGAGTAGTTAAGTTCTCAGAGAGCGGTTGCTGAGAAATATCAGGGCAGAGATTGTGGGCAATCTCCTGCTGAGTGGGAGCTGCCACCTGCTGAATATCATTCTCCGTACTATGGTGTTGTAGTGAGGAAGAGGGTTCTATAGATGGATCAGTGGGAGAACCAGAATTAGAGAGATCATGAAGGGATTGAACAGCCGCAGAGTTAGTGATATCAGGTGAAGAAGTGTGCACTGTCTCCTGCTGGAATGTCTCCGGCTGAGTAATTGGAGTGTCAGACTGCTGCTGAAGCTGTTGGCGGGCTGGAGTACTGTCACCATGGAGTTGCAGAGCAACATCAGCTGGAGAAATATCTGTAAAGCACGCTGGTGTATCTGAGGTCATAGTAGGAAGCAGGGGTATGGGCAGTGAGCTGCTGCATGGTGGCGGTGCTGGTGTTTCAGAGATATCTGCAGGAGAACGTGAAGCAGGGATAGTTAGCCAAGAATCAAATATGCTAAGGACATGATTAGAGTGATCAATATTTGTGGTGATATTATTTTGTTTATACGGAAGGATAGATTCACTAAAAACCACATGTCGTGAGACAAAAAATTTTTTGCTTGTTGGATGAAAGCATTTATATCCCTTATGTTGATCACTATATCCTACAAAAATACATGGAACACTTTTTGGATCAAATTTATTTCGTCTTGTGTCCCAAGTGTAAGGGAAACATCGGGAGCCAAAAATACGAAGAGATGAATAAATAGGGTGGTTACCATGTAAGCGGAAGTATGGAGTGTCAGAGTTAAGAGCAGAAGAGGGCAGTCTATTAATGAGATAAACAGCAGTTGTGAAGGCTTCAACCCATAAAAATAAAGGAGTACCACTATGGAATAACATTGTCATACCTAGTTCTCTTATAATTCTGTGTCACCTTTCAACCATACCTGTTTGTTCAGGAGTGTAAGGACAAGATACCTGGTGAACAATTCCTGTGGAGCAAAAATGACTTGATAATTTTGAGTTAATAAATTCTCCTCCTCCATCTGAGTGAAAGACTTTGATCTGTTTATTGAATTGCCTACTAACATACTTTTCAAATGATATAAACACTGTTAGAAAATCAGATTTGTTATGAAGAGGAATTATCCATGTATATTTAGAGAAATCATTTACTAGGCAAGCATAATATTTGAATTTTCCAATAGATAAAACAGGGGCAGGTCCCCATAAATCACAATGTATTTTTTCAAAAACATCAGTACTTGAATGTTCAGAATGCGAAAAAGGTAATTTACTAAGTTTTCCTAATTGACAACTATCACAAAGGTGCTCAGTCTTCATAGCTCCTGTGACGTCAATCAATCCTTTATTTTTTAATTGTTGCACTGCAGAAGCTTGAGGATGTCCTAGGCATTGATGCCAAACTACTGCTGATCCAGTTTTAAAACGATAAGAAAAATGTAATTCTGGCGAGTTGTGCAAGACATAAAGATCACCTTTACGTCTACCTGTGATCAGAGGTTGTCCTGTTTTCCGTTCCTTAACACAAAAATCAACGTTAGAAAACTCACAGTTCACAGGAAATTGTTTGGTAAGCTGACTTACTGAAAGTAAATTTTTAGTTAATTCAGGAACAAGAAGAACATCATTAATAGGTAATTTAGTATTGTTTTGTTTAATAAATGAATCTCCAATACCAACAATCGGTAGAGACGATCCATTTCCAATAACAACAGGATCAGTTCCAAAATACTTACGAACATTAGTTAACATACCTGGCTTACTTGTCATGTGATTCGATGCACCAGTGTCTGATGTCCATTCCGTGTCAACCACGGTGTTGTCTAGCGTAAGGGCTGCTAGTGCTCGTGGGATTTCAGTGTCCTGAGTAGTATTTTGTTTAGCTATCCACCAGCATATTTTAGCAATGTGACCCGCTGTGCCACAATATTGGCATTTGTCTTCACGATACAAATCTCGTTCTGTTTGAGTCATACGGCGTTCTCTTGGTGGTGGAGGTCGGCGTTGTTGAGTGGGTTGTTGAGTGGGATTAAAATACCTTCTGTTTTGATCTCTGGATTTCTGGGCTTGAAATCCTCTTCCACTAGATGTGAACTGATATGTGTTACGTGCTGAGGAAGGCTGTCGTGTTCTCTGCTAATGGCGTTGCTGTTGTTGTCCATAAAACGCAAGTTGTTGTGGAAACTGTGTGTTTGATATATCTGTATGAGAGGAGAACCAATTTTGGCGTTGATCAAAATTTTGAAGCTGTGAAACCAGCTCTGAATAGGATGGTCTTGGAGGCTTCAACATGGTTGTTGTGAAGTTTTCATATTGTGGACCAGGCTGGTGAGAAGACAAAAAAACCTTTTCATTGTCTGAAACTGGTTTTTCAATTGCTGCAAGGTTGTCACACAAGCTTTTAAAGGTGCGGATATGCTTTTCCATGGATTGATTTTCATGTTTACGGAAGTAGGTAACCTGCTGACGAAGTGTAAATTCACGTTCTTGTGAATCCTTAGCATACGCATTCTTCAGTGCTTCCCAAACAGCAGATGTTGTTTCTAGTCCAACAACAAGACTAAGTGCTTCTTCAGACAATGTTCTAATAATCCAACCTCGAAGGAGTCGGTCAGATTTTCTCCAAGTGATAAAGGCTTCTGTTAGGACTGGTACTGTATTTTCTGTGTGCAGATTGTTGATTGAATCTTGTGTGTTGTATTTTGCTGGTACAGGATCTTCATTGGTGAGATGCTCAACTAGCTCCTGACTTTCTGCAAGAGCCAGAGCTTGTTCTCTCCATAATGGGTAATTTGTTTGGTTCAGTTTGAGGGTAATAAAGTTGCCAACATTGAGAGACAATGAAGTCATTGTGAAATATGTAATTGTGTTTGATATGTGTGTGCTCACTCAAGCTCTGATACCAAGAGAAGAAAGCTGAAATAGGAACGCAGTAGATGAAGAATATGAATTTACTGCATTTACTGTCAAGAATACAAACGTGAGCACTAATACTAATTTGTACAGGATACTCTTTATATATAGAGTAGTAATTAACTACTGCCTTTTCATCACTTATTTCTTTTTATGAATACAATATTCCTTATTTATATATATTGATTTGTTTCTGATATGAGGTAGATGTAGTTTACTTCTATGAGAGATTTGCCATGGCTGTAGTTTCCTTCTTTGAGAAGTAGTCGTTGGTTGAGGTAGCTGTTGATTCCTATGATTTCCATATATGGTTAATTACCATTCTGAATAGTAGCCGTTGAAGGTGTTAATTCATAATGGTTGCTGACGAGGGTGAGGATCCTGTGGTGCTGCTCTGCTGTCTCTTGCTGCTGCTGCAGAGTTGTTTTGTTACTGTTAATAGTTTGAACCTCTACCATTAATCACTATATATGGAGTGTTACAGAATGTTTGGTTGTTCAATTTGGTGATATTTATGAAGTTGTGCTCTTTTCAATAATTTTATATTAAAAAATAATATAAATTATATTTTGATATTTTTTAAAATAATTTAAATTATTGTATTGAGATAATTCTTTTATATGATATCAGAGTTTTGATTATCAAGCAATCACGAGAATTTTATCATCCTCATTTATTTGATAAAAATTAAGCACATAATAATATGGGTTTTACAAGTTTTAAGTCTAAAATTTTTTCACTTGAGAGGGTGTGTTATAGAATAATATAAATTATATCTTAGAATCTCACCTAACAATTTAAATTATTGAGTTGAGATGGTTCTTTAACATAAATTAATATGTTTTATATAGTAATATGTCTTATATATATATTGTGTAATAGGTTGGTATTTAACTTAACGAAGTTAAGACCAAAATGTTGCTTCAATCGGTTACTTATAATAAAATTAGGTGTAAGTTTATGGTTATTATTATTAATGGATATCTCTCTTTGATTTTCTCAATCACGTACAAGTTTGTTTTTTCAATCAGCTTGAGGGGACTATTTATTGTATTCTACGGCACTATTGATGAATACTTAGATTATATGGGTGGCAAGACTTATATGGGCTGGATCCAGCAGGCTAACCGGTTACTGGCTTGGTTTTTTTTTAATCTGCAGGCGTGCGTGAACAGCAACAAGGTAATTAAAATGTAAGGGGAGGGAAAACGCAGCTTACCTGGTGCTGGAACGCTTGGGAACGAGATGGTGGCGAAGGTGTTCTGGCTAGCCAAAGCTACTTTCTTCTCCTCTGCTTTTTTTTTTTGTGCTTCTCTTCTGGTCTTGCTTTTCTTTGCTTGGTTTCTTTTTGCTTTTCTTATTCTCTCTGTCTCTGTTTGTGTCCGTCTCTGTTTCCTTTGTTTTTGGGTGGTTAGGTGATCTGTTGTTTAGGAGACAACAGACATTCCTTTGCTGGAGTCCTGGAAGAAAGCCCAGAAATCTTTCTTCGTTTATTTTGTGTTCTCCTGGGTTCTCTTTATCTCTCTGTTCTTGATCTTCTTCTCTGGTTTTTTTTCTGCTTCCATGTCTCTCTCTGTTTTCGTTCACTTTCTCTGTATTCGTTCTTCGTTTGTATCTGTCTTCTTTCCCTTTCTCTCTCTCTGTCATCCTGTTCGTTCTGTTCCCCTGTGTTCTGTCCTCTCTGTGTTTGCTTCCTCCCCCCTGCTCGTTCTCTCTTCCCCCTCCTGCTTGTTGCCTTTTTCTTGTAGGCGAGAGAGATCGTGGGCAGCTGAGACGTGACCCACGATCTGCTGTAGTTTCCGCTGAATCGGTGGGACGAAGGAGATGAATGGTTTGTTTTGAAACGGCGCCGTTTTCACCTGAAATGCAGATTTCCAATTTGCCCCTAAACGTTTGACATTTAGCAATTGGGTACTCACAGAAATCTTTTTGTTTTTAATTTTACCCTGGATCAATTGCAATTGAACCCCTGTATTTCAGAGCCATTTACCAAACAGTTCTTGGTTTCCAATTTAATCAATTAAGCTTCATTGGCTCTTCAACTTTTAATTCTTTCAAAATTACCCCTGAAAAAATCAATTAACCCCCCTATGGTATCACTATCTAAGCCCTTTGGTCCTTGAACTTTCATTTCTTGCATTTTCGATCCAAATCAGCCCCAAACTTTGGTATTTTTTCAATTAAACCCTTGATTGTATTAATTAAATAAATCAAAGTTTAATTAAAAGTCTTCAACTTTTAAACCTTTCAAAATTACCCTTGGAAAAATCGATTAACCCCCCTATGGTATCAATACCTATGCACTTTGGTTCTTGGACTTTAATTTCTTGCATTTTCGACCCAAATCAGCCATAAATTTTGATATTTATTCAATTAAGTCCTTGATTGCATTAATTAAATAAATCAAATTTTAATTAAGTCCATAAACTTATTAATTCTTCTAATTTTTGACTAAAATGACCCCTAAATTTATAATTCCATTCTTATTATCTTAACTCAATTCCCAAATTATTTTTTTCATTTATTTTTATTTTTATATATTTTTTATATATATTATTTATTTTAAAAAATAAAAATTAGATTATGACAATAATAAATTTTCAATCAATAAAGCTACAGATTCAATGAAACCCAAATTCCAAAAAAAAGTACACAATTTGACCCTTTAAAACTCATGATTTTTCCAACCTCTTTAAATATTTTGCATATCTAGTTTGATACTTATTTACGTAATGTGTAATGTGAATTGTAATATTATTATATATTTTTAATAAAAATACAAAAAATATTTAAAAGAGAAAAATATAAAAAATATAGACACATAAAAAAAATGCTATCTTTTGACAGAGGTTTTCTTTAATAGGAAGAGTTTCTCAAAATAAATAAATAACTTAATGATGTCAAATATAAGATAAAACAATAGCTAAATGTCCCTTAAAAAAAAATACTAAGATCCAATTTATTAATATTATATATTTTAATTTAATTTATTATTTTAGAATTAAAATTATATGTAGAATGGAAGAAAATAAAAATAGAGGCAAGAATAGAAATGGTATAATTTTTTTTTGTTTAAATGAGTCTTTTTTTAAAATATTTCTAACTATTGTAATATATATATATATATAATATAATATAATATATATATTTTTAATTTTTGTAACTATTGAGATCAAGATTGTCAAAAATATATTTTTGACATGACACGAAAACATAATATAAACTTGAATCGTAAAATCATAAAATTATAAGTGATATTTTTTAACTAATTATATATTGACAATTCCAGTCAATAAATTAAATTACATTAAAATCAAATAAAACGAGTCAACAATATTATAATCAATGAGTGATCTAAATAAAATGAGAGAGATAATTAATATGAATCAATAAATTAAAGACATAGATAAATAAAAAATCTCAGAACAAAACTTCTCAATACAGCGGAATCACTGAATTGTAGAAACTACACATGAACCTGGTGACCACATGGTTGTTCCATCACAATAAATCCTAATGGACACCTTTTGGGTTGAAAGCTAATGAGTTTAAATTAGTAATTAACTAACATAAATTCAATAATGAAATAAAGTTAATATGCTAGAAAAAATTCAAATTAAAAATAATTATTTAAAATTAAAGAAAATTGAATAATTTTTTTTTTCATGTTAAAATTTCTCTATGTAGCTTGAATCTCAAATTTTTGCATATTTTTGACATATTTGAGTTCTAATTTCAAACATGTTGTTCTTTCTTTTCTGGATAAATTATTGTACCTATAATATATGGTTGGAAAACTTCTAATGTTTAGTTTTCAACCCAACTTTAATTACAGCAAAATTCCACCTGTAGTTCTAGATATGTCACAAATAGCACACGAATGTCTAGTTTGATATATTTAACAAGATTTATCTGCTAACTTTGACCCTCTAAAATATTATGTTTTCAAACTTCATTTGACCGGAAAATTGACTACAATATATTTTCATGTATCTTCCCACCAAAGTTCAACTTTATCTAATTTATAATTTAAAAAATATATTAAATTTCACAAAATTCATAAGAAACATTTTAAGATGAAATTTAAATATAACTTAGATCATGTAAAGTTGCGGGTCGGTGATCATTTCCATTGCACTCTGTACTCCAAGCAGAAGGCAATGATGTCCCTGTTACGGGTGAGAAAAAAACCGAAAAACCAAATAAACCGAGAAAACTGGAAAAAAATAACTGAAAAAACCGAACCGAAAAAAACCGATTAAAATTTTGAAAAAACCAGCCGGTTCGGTTCGGTTTTATAAGCAGAAAACCAAAAAAACCAAACCGAACCCGAAAAAACCGGAAAAAACTGAGCCAAAACCAAGCCAAACCGGAAAAACCGAGCTAAAACCGAGCCAAACCAAAAAAAACCGAGCCAAAACCGGAAAAAACTGAGCCAAAACCGAGAAAACCGAGCCAAAACCGGAAAAACCAAGCCAAACTGGTTTGAACCGGTTTTTGCCCTAAAAAACCGAACCGAACCGAAACCGGTCAGTTTGACCCGGTTTCGGTTTCTTTTTTTTTTAAATTTCAGTTTGATTATTTTTTTTGATAAAAACCAAACCAAACAAAAAATAATCACCTCTAGTAGCTGTGACGTGAAACACAATTTTATATTCTATGCTTCTAATTTAAAGTTGTAGTGTAATAATTATAACTATGTACGAGAAAGCAAATGAGAACAATTAAATAGGACTATTCCAAAAGGAAAAGGGGAAACAAGTAATAAATTTTATGTTCTTTGCTTCTTTAAAGTTGTAGTGTAATCATTGTAACTATGTACGAAAAAGCAAATGAGAACAATTGAAGTAGGATTGTTCCAAAAGGAAAAGGGAAAGCCAGTAATATTATGGTTTAACAAATGCTAAAATTATAATGAACTAAGAAAGAAAAATATTATAAAAAATATAAGATAACTAATTTCAATTGAGAGAATATAAAAAATGTTGAATGGACTATACATTATAAAAATTGAAGTCTTTTTTAATGACCCCATTTCAATAATTTAATTTAATATGTTATGAGAACTTGATGATTAAATAATTAGAAGCAAGAATGTTAATCTTGATTTCAAGCTGCAATTAATATTATGGTTTAACAAATGCAATACATTTTTCACTTATACTGAAACTAAGAAAAACAAATCTGACCAAAATCAAATCTTAATAAATTTATTTTTATTATGATCATTTAAACAAGTTCTTCAGCTAATATATACTTCTGGAAACGGATTAATTAAATTATTAATATGGAAGAAAATATCCCTACAAAGGAGGAGCTCATCAGCAAGAATTCACCAAAAAAGAAAAGTGCATTTTAAGAGATAGATACAAAGCATTATTTATTTACTTAAAATAAATAATAAGCTTAGATGGGTGCTGATAGTATGGAATTTTAGAAACTTAGATATAAAATTATTTATCAAATTTAAATTTAAAATTATTTTAAGCGAAAGGAGAATCAACATATCTTTATTATATTCTCATAATAGTTTCACTTTATAAACCAAACAAGCAACACACAGATCCTAATTTACTTTTTTTCTGAAAAAGGAATTAAGGGATTGTATATATAGGAGGGTTCTCAAACGACTTAATTCAGAAAAAAACTACAAGCTAGGTTGTTTCTTTGTAGTCATCGATCTCTCCGGAAACAAGTTTTCTTGTTGACATTGATTTTACCAAGAAGCAGGTGGAGGAACGTTTCGATCATTTCCATTACTAAAAGGTATGACATATTTACAGTTCTCCTTGAGTGCTCACTTCCTAATTTTGTTTTCCATCATATTAATGATAGGTATTATGAGTTATATAATATAAATTTATTTTTAGGATTTCACCTTATTTAGCTTCGAGTTGAGATTGTTTATTAACAATAGTCACTAACGTAATTTTTTGTAGAGAGAAAATATGGGTTCTCTTCCTATATTGGAGATACCTTATAGAGCAGCCATGAGTGGAGATTGGAAAAGCATGCTTGACCATTATCAGGGACGTGTCCTGGATTTGACCTTGCCAGTTACGCTCTCTGCGGATACTGCACTTCATATAGCTGTGTACAGCAAACAAGAGCAACCACTTAATGAACTACTTGAAATCTTGAAGGATATAGAATTCGTTGTACCTGGTGAGGCAGAATTCCTTGTACCTGATGAGACAGAACCCTTTGAACTTGAGATAGAGTCCCTTGTACCTGAGACAGAGTCCCGAGTAGCTGAGACAGAGCCCCCAGTAGCTGAGATTCAATTTCTCAAGAGAAAAAACAAATTTGGAAATACGGCTCTTCACGAGGCAACCATCTACGGGAATTATGAGGCTGCAAGGCTCTTGGTAGAACGTTGTCCAGACCTCCTTAAGGAAAAAAATAACTACGGTGAAACCCCATTGTTTACAGCTGCTGGATTTGCTGAGACAGAAATAGTGGAGTTTTTAATCACATCCAAACCAGAAAAATGCGTAGGTGATAACTGCCGCATATTATCAATTCACCGCAAGAGAACGGATGGCCTGTCTATCCTTAGCGCTGCTATCAGAGGGCAACACTTTGGTAACAATTTATCTCTTTGTCTAATTATGGAATTTAAAAGTATACATATATAAGATATCGTATAATTATTCTATGCCTAATTTCATGAATGCAGAAACAGCTTTAATGTTGCTAGAACTGGATGACACGCTCCACAAGTTGAAGGACGAAGACGGCGTAACTGCTCTTCAACTTCTAGCCCAAATGCCAACCGCTTTTGAGAGTGGATTTCCCATGGGCATATGTGAAAGACTCATCTACTGCTGTATGCCTACACTAACCACATTATTAGACCTTACAATATTGCCTCCATATTTCTTGTCTGTATACCATGGACACACACACACACACACACACACACACACACACACTTATATGTATATATGTGTATGCACACACACATATAAATTGAACTCTATATTATGTTGCAGGCCTTCCTGTTAAACGTCACCACGAGGTAAAATCACAGGTAGAAACTTGGTTGAAGGAAAGAAAGAGAGATCTTGAGAGCGGTCAAGGGAGGAACTCTGAAGATCTGGGGAGCGGTCAAGGGAGGAACTCTGAAGATCTGGGGAGCGGCTCGGAGAGGAATCAAAGAGGCGGCATACTCAAATATTTAAAGGTCCCTAAAGGTATTGGACACAATTGAGGCCTGTTCTTTTGGTTTCAAGGCTAGGTGGTATTATATATTGAGCTACCTTTGTATATCGATATTAAAATTTCATGGCTCGAACAAATATTTGAATCCGGTAGCCAATGTTAGTTTGAATATGATTGAGTCTCTCTCTCTCTCTCTCTCTCTCTCTTTTTCGAAGGAAAGATTTAATCGACCTGGGCTACACAAACAGAGTAGTTACTCCCAATTTCTAAATCCTACAAACTTTGACTTGTTATGTTCCTTCCTCCAAATATTACAAGTGTTGTATTTCCAGTTTGCGGCGTCAAAAATGATAAGTAATAATCTATCACGTTGCAGATTTTAATATGATGACGTGAGTAGAGATACAACCACCTTTTGCTGTTGTTCTCTTATGAGTATTACTTAGTAACTTAATTTGTTTTATTTAAATGATATTATAACTTTAATAATAGACAATCATGAATTTGAATTTTAGCTTGATATTATAGTGCTAGTTGTTTTTTAATATATTTTTTTAAAATTTATTAAAATAATATTTTTTAATTTTTTTATATTAGCCCATTAAAATATCTAAAAATACCAAAAAAATATTTAATTTGAAACAAATAAAAATATTATAAAAAAATACTTTTAAAATACAAAAACAAATATTATTTTAATAAGAAATGATTACCGATTCGAATCCTAACACTCATTTTTTCAATTAACTTAACAATTTCAGCAAAAGACAGTTGCAGGGATAAATTGCTTTGTAATTGCAACAATTTCAGCAAAAGACAGTGTATATTTCAAAACTAAATTGCTTTGTAATTGTAACTTGCTTTTGAATTTCGTGATCTTCACTGGACCATTAAGTCCTTACTGGCTCCCCTACTATATTGGATTTTGATAATTATTTCTATATTTCATTCAAAAGACTCAAGTTTTGCAGTGGGTGGTTATTTCTCAACTTTATGCATCGCTCATATTATTTACTTAGGACTGGTGGTTCTAACACCGATTGAGAACCATCTCATTGTTACGATTTCTTCTTTTAATTATAGTGCTAGTTGTTTTGCTTTCGATAATTGTTTTATAAACGAGAGAGACTATTATTAATAATTAACGGAAAGTTAGCCATATAGTTTTTTACTACCTGATATAAAGTATAAGGCATGAAAGTAAAGAGAATTGCTGATATAAAGGTTAAAAACCAGACAATCATTATCTTTTTTCACCTTTAGCATGTCTCTATTTTTTCACCTTTTACAATCATGATATTTTTTTGTTCATCCTTCTACTATCATTGTTAACATTTCTTTCTATTTCTTAAAAATGGCTAGCTCTCATCCATGTTTAATTTCATTCCCCTTCGCATGAACATGAAGTAGGATGTTGGCTAGATGGATTCTGGAACCAGAAAAGAAAGCATGTATTTGCTTTGGGACTCGCCAAAAACCTAATAAAGAAAGATGAGTCATTGAATAAAGTCAGCCTACCAAAGGAAGGACTGGGTGGGAAACAAAATAGAAAGGGAGAAAACCAGTTCTCTGAATTCACTAGCAAAGGAAAACATACAGAAGAAATTTCTGAAACGAACTCATCATTGCAGGTGAAGATCCCATTGTTTATTGCAACCAAAAATGGAAAAGAAGAAATTGTGTCGGAGATAATGAAAAAATATCCCGATGCTATTGTGCTGCTCAATGTAACGGACTCATCATTAACTAGGAAGGAGCATATCCCATTGTTTATTGCAACTATACATGGAATAGAAGAGATTGTGTGGGAGATAATAAATCAATATCCCCACGCTGTTGAGCTTCTCAATGAGGAGGGGCAGAGCATTTTGGATGTGGCCGTCAAGCACCGCCAGAAAAAAATCTTCAGTCTTGTGAAGCATCAGAAAATACCATTGGCTAGACTGCATCGAGTTGTTGATAAGAAGGGAAACACATTGTTGCACCATGTTGCAGATATGGAGCATTACAGAGGAGGAACCAAGCCGGGGCCTGCACTTAAACTTCAGGAGGAGTTGCAATGGTTTGAGGTGAGACCTTTTCTTCCCTTTTTCTTTACCTCCTGATAAAAATTATTCATGGACTTGGTACAGGATTATCCGTCTTGTGTATTAGAGCACCAAACCTATTAAAACATTTGTTTCAATCAAATTATCCAATCCAGTTAAGGTTATAGAAAAACCGTTAAACTGTAAAAAATCGATTTTAATGCTAATGAAACGTAGACATGTCACCTAATTAAGACATCAGGCTGATCTAGTTCTCCTTGTCACCCGAACCAACAACTTAAATATTATTAAAAATTATACGGAATTAACTAATACGTTGTTTTATTTACAAACTCCATTTATATAACAATCATATTTATCTCCCGATTATTGCAGCAAGTGCAAAAGGTAATTCCTTCTCATTATGTCACGCTTCGGAACAATGAAAGCAAGACAGCAGATGAGCTCTTCAAAGAGAGTCACCAGGACCAACTGAAAAATGCACAAAAATGGATAAAGGAAACGACTCAGTCTTGTTCCACAGTAGCTGCACTTGTAGCTACTGTTGTCTTTGCTGCTGCCTATACTGTGCCCGGAGGTTCTGATAAGAATGGCACGCCCAACTTCATCAACTCTCCCTATTTTGTGGTTTTCACTGTCTCGGATGTTCTTTCCTTAGCAAGCTCCTTGACTTCGCTTGTGGTATTTCTGTCTTTGTTGACCTCTCCATTTGAGCTACAAGAATTTCGCATCTCTCTTCCTCGGAAACTTCTTGTTGGCTTCACCTTCCTCTTCTTTGCTGTGATAACGACCATGCTATCTTTTGGGGCCACAATCTTGATACTCATTCAGTCAGAGAAAAAGTTGACAACACTACTCCTTTCCATTGCTGCATTCCTTCCAGTCTTAGTATTTGCAATAATGCAATTTCGTCTGTACGTCTCATTTATGGGCTCTACATTCAACATTCTCAAGAAAACCAGGAAAGCTCGAAAACCGTTTCTTGTCCCTTGCCTACCGTGGGGGAAAATGCTCGGTCTTAAGAAAAAGGAAAAAAGCTCGACTTGATTAATATTGGAGATTAAAGTGGCATCAGGTTTTTCCTTGTTATAGTTGGTTTGAACCTCTACCATTAATCACTATATATGGAGTGTTACAGAATGTTTGGTTGTTCAATTTCGTGATATTTATGAAGTTGTGCTTTCTTTGATGATATGTTTTTTTTGTTAAAGAATAATATAAATTATATTTTAAAATTTTACTTAACAATTTAAGTTATTATATTGAAAGAATTCTTTGATATGATATCAGAGTCTTGATCATCAAACAATCATGAAAATTTCATCATCTTCATTTATTTGATAAAAAAATAAACACATAATAATATAGGTTTTACAAGTTTTAATTCTAAAATTTTTTCACTTGAGGGGGTGTGTTATAAAATAATATAAATTATATCTTAAAATCTCAATTAACAATTTAAATTATTAAATTGAAATAGTCCTTTAACATAAATCAATATATCTTATATATATATATAGTAATATGTCTTATATATAGTGTGTAATTAATAGGTTGGTATTTAACCTAACGAAGTTAGGACTAAAATGTCGCTTCAATCGGTTACTTGTAGTAAAATTGAATGTAAGTTTATGGTTATTATTATTAATGGATATCTCTCTTCTATTTTCTCAATCACCTACAAGTTCGTTTTCTCAATCAGCTTGAGGAGACTATTTATTGTCTTCCACGGCACTACTAGTATTACAAGGATCTTGATACAATAGATTTTGATGAATATTTAGATTGTATGGGTGGCAAGACTCATATGGGCTGGATCCAGCAGGCTAACCGGTTACTGGCTCACTGGCTCAAGCCAGTAACCCGGTTTCTTTTTTTTTTTATCTACAAGCGTGCGTGAACAGCAACAAGGTAATTAAAATGTAGGGGGAGGGAAAGCGCAGCTTACCTGGTGCTGGAACGCTTGGGGACGAGATGGTGGCGAAGGTGTTCCGGCTAGCCAAATCTACTTTCTTCTCCTCTGCTTTTTTTTTTTGTGCTTCTCTTCTGGTTTTTCTTTTCTTTGCTTGGTTTCTTTTTGCTTTTCTTATTCTCTTGGCTCTAAGATCTAACTACTTGTTGCTGAGCCGTTGTAACTGTACCTTTCCCTATCTTTGATACTCTGTTTCCAGAAAACCTTCTCTGTTTCCTGGAAATTAAAATTCAAGAAATGGCCACCATCTATCCATTGAATCAATTTCCAGAATTACGTGCATATGTTAAGTGGGGTTCAATTTATTTTGAATAAAAAGGACACTAGAGTATGGGAGGCAGACTCACAAGGAAGGTTCAATTCATTTGGATGTTGCTTCAGAATAGAGTCTGCACTCGGGAGTTTCTTCTCCACAGGAATCTGATAGACACCGGTCAAAGTAATTGTTCATCTTTTCTTGCACTGTGATGATGTGTGGAAACTGTGGATGAAGTTCACAAAATGGTTAGACTGCAGCTGGATTATGCCTCAGGAGTGCACTGGTGACGAGGATATTCCAACGAAAAGCAATGGCATTTTATGGGGCATTTGGACATCAAGAAATAAACTAATTTTTGAAAACAAAAACCCGATTAGAATGCAGCGTTTTCCCTAATCCTTCAACACCTAGCACTATTGTTGCACACTGTGGACAATAATTTCTAATATACAGGGATGGATCTTTACAGAAGACCGATAGAATCTGATGCTGGACAAACAACTGCTGAATATTGCTCTCTAATTATAACATGGATCCTCATTCTATTAAACGTAGACCAAAATAGTGTAGCAATTTTCGGACAAGCTGATAGAAAAATCACTCTTTCCATTTTAAACCAATCATTTGTTTATTAGATTACGTGGAAAGGATTGATCAAAGGAAAGTTCAAACGAAAGGTATGGCAAGGATTATAATTTGGCATACTAAAGCTAATTCTTATATGAAGATGAAGCAATCATCCCTGTTTTTTTGTTGTTTATTTCAAAAGGCCGCATCTTGGATTCATTTCTTTAAACCTAGTTTTATACATACTTGTTATAGTTGGTTTGAACCTCTACCATTAATCACTATATATGGAGTGTTACAGAATGTTTGGTTGTTCAATTTCGTGATATTTATGAAGTTGTGCTCTGTTAAATGATAGTTTAAGAATAATATAAATTATATTTTAAGACTTTACTTAACAGTTTAGTTTATTGTGTTGAGATATTTCTTTGATATGATATAGAGTCTTGATGATCAAGCGATTATAAAAATTTTACCATCTTTATTTATTTGATAAAAATTAAGTACATAATAATATAGATTTTACAAGTGTCGCACGTCCCCCGCGCGGCGATGTAGCGATTTTTCGTTAAGTTTGCTTGATTTGGGGTCTTTAGGAGTCGCCACCTAGTATTTCTTTGAGGGTTACTAGGAAACCCAGATATACTGGTCTTTGTCAGATATTCGAGGGTAAGGGACTGGTTGTGGATAGGGAAGGTAT
>Ga0325410_1002300_pt1 | contig 21374 bp, 24 predicted proteins | sample PopdelMetagenome_16_FD_206182 | JGI IMG/M metagenome (GOLD analysis project Ga0325410, IMG submission 206182) | Populus deltoides microbial communities from Bellville, Georgia, United States - Xylem-PdIQD-R3 | ecosystem: Host-associated > Plants > Phyllosphere > Stem > Wood/Secondary xylem... | reverse complement strand
ATTTAAGTATATATATTTTTATTATTAATATGTATGCTAAGACTTTGAATTAATATCAATTATAAATTTAGATATATGTTTAATATGTATGCTAGTATTATATTTGTGTTGAAAATATATTTATTATGAATTATTATTTTACATGCTTATATATTTAAACTTGTATGAACTCTAGGTTTTTTTAGAAACTTTCTTATATTTAGTATGTCTTGTTATAATAAAATAAATATCATTACTCACTAGTCTAATATTTACATATTTACAAATATTTGATCTACAATTATTAAGGCTTTGTTTTTTATATTGGATTTTTTTTAGTTTATAATGTGAAAAAAATAATTATATAAATTAATTATTAAATAGATTTTAGCTTCTTTAAATTTAAATCATAATTTAACTTTCTTTTAAGTTGTTATATTCTCACATATAGATTTAATTTTAATTTTATAAGCTTTCATGTATAACCTTTTGGTATGTTTTGATTTTGTTTTTTAGAAGGGTGCAATATATCTTTGTTATAAATTTATAATTTATCTTTTAAAATTATTTTTCATGTTATTTGGATGATTTGATGCATGTTATAAATCTTATTAATATATTTTTTCCAATAAATGAATCATTGGTTTGTTTATGATAGTTAATGGTATCTTCCTTATACTATATAAGATTGGCATCAAAGATTTTAGGTTAATTTTATTCACATATACAATGTGATGAATAAATACATTCTAGAAAGTTTTGTTTAAAAAAAATAAGTTTTAAATAGTATTGTTTGTGACCTTTTCAATATTTTTTTGGAACTTATATAGTGAAAATATTATTTACACGATACTATTTTTATATACAGTACAATTCATAAGTGAAATAATTAATGATTTTATCTTGTATAATTTAAATTTTTTTATTTAAAAAAGTTGCTCTTTTACAAGTTTTATTTTATTACTTGCTTATTATAGAGCTTAAATATTTATTTAGAATATTATTGGCTATTTTTTTAAATTATATCATGTTTTCTACTACTCAAGATTTGGTTGTTCTGTTTTGGCAAATACTATTTCAATAGTAAAAATTCTACCATTATTTGTTTTTATGCATGGTGAGAAACTTGAAAAAGTTTAATGAATTAAACTTTAAAATATTATAATAAAAGATATATTTTTATTTTACCACTTTAAACCTAATAAAATTTTTAATTAAGATAGTGCTAAAATAATTAAAAATAAATAAATTTGATCTTACTATTGTGACGAGTATGAATGTATGAAATTAGAGTGATTTCGTGTGCAGCTACATTTTAAATGGGTACATTATATGAAATGTATAGTTAAATTAACAGTGAAAAAGCAAGGATGAAGAACAAATGTTACAGAGAGAAAGACAGAGAGAGACAGGGGTGAGAAAAAAATTAAAAAACTGATTAAAATGAGAAAATTATAAAAAAATGAAAAAACCGAATTGCTAAAAGAATCGATTAGAATTTTAAAAAAACCGATCGGTTCGGTTTGGTTTATAAGCCTGAAACCGAAAAAACTGAACCAAACTCAAACCGAAAAAACTGATTAAAGTGAGAAAATTGAAAAAAAAATGAAAAAACCGAATTGTGAAAAGAACCGATTAGAATTTTTAAAAAACCGATCAGTTCGGTTCGGTTTATAAGCCTAAAACCGAAAAAACTGAACCAAACCCAAACCGAAAAAACTAGAAAAAAACCGAGCCAAACTGAAACTAAACCCATTAGAAATTACAAAATTCACCCCAAAAAACAATATAGTTTTTGGTTTTTAATATAAAATAACCGAATTGAACCAGAAACCGAACTAAAACCGATTGGTTTGAACCGGTTTTTGTCCTAAAATAACCGAACTGAAACCAGTCAGTTTGAACTAGATTCGATTCAGTTTTGGTTTTAAAAAAAAACGGTTTGATTACTTTTTTGATAAAAACTGAACTAAACTGAAAATAATTACCCCTAGAGCGAGAGGCTCGGTGGCAGATGAGAGTATGTTTTGTGATAATTGTAGAGCTTCTATTTTGGACTATCATAGGCGTTCTTCAAACTGCTGGTCAGATCCCTGTTTTAAAGGTTATTTAGAAGTGTACTAGTAATTATTTTTCAAAATGTTTTTTCGCTTTAAAATCTTTTAAAATAATTTTTTTATTTTTAAAAATTATTGTTGACACCAGTACGTCAAAATAATCTAAAAACACTAAAATATATTAATTTGAAGCAAAATAAAAATAAAAAAATTTAAATTTTCTCAAAAGTGTTTTTAAAATATAAAAACAAACAGGCTTTATCTATTGCATGGAGATTCGAGTGGGACACTTGCAGAGTGTTGGGGCAGATGTGGTTATGGAGTATGTTAATAGAAGATCTAGTAATTTGCATGGTGGAAGGGATACAATTGAAGAATACCTTGAGAGTTACCTCAAAAGACCAGCTTCAAGAATTGTATAAGCTATAAGTCTAGGATCCCGTTTGTTTGCTGAAAAGTAGTTTTTTTTTTGGAAAGTGAATTCCAGAAAAGTGAATTATTTTCCAATTTTTGGTAGTTTAATGGAAAATAAGTTGGAAAACACTTTCCAGTGTTTGGTTATGTCATGGAAAATAAGCTGAAAAATAAGTTATTAATGTTTTATTTTTCTCAAGTTTATTAAAATAATAAGGAACAAATCTTACAAATTAAAAAGTTGAATAAGAATGAGATTGAAAAAAAATATATATAATTTCATAAATTATCTCAAATAAAATAAATAATAATCAAAATAATAGAGATCAAATCTAAAAAAAAAATTGAAAGACGAAGAAATTAAAATAATAATAATTAACATTTCATAAATTATTTCAAATAAAAGAAGTAACAATCAAAAGAATAAGTACCAAATTTGATAAATAAAAAATTTTAATTAAAAAATAATAAGGAAAAAACAAATAATAATTATAAAAATGAGGACCAAAGTTAATATAAAAATTAAATTTTAAAGGATGTAATTGAAAAAAAAATATTCAAAACAAAAAAAAATATATATATATATATAACAAAAAGTTTGAGGACCAAATTTGATATAATCAGCAAATAATATGACATTTCTAAATTTTTCACAACTTTCGAAAAATGTTTTCGGCCAAAAATAAAAGGAAAACACTTTTCTGGAAACCAAGCCAAATTTTTCTTTGACTAAAAAATATTTTCCGTTGACCGATTTTTTTAATAACAAATAAACACAGAAAAATTTAAAAAATAATTTCTCAAAAATCACTTTTTAAAAAACAAACACAACCTAAATATAAAGCAGATGAATATAGAAGCATTCTTTGTGCTTGTGGCTCTGGCACTCTAGTACTAAAACATTTGCTCGCAGTCCCAGGAGATGCTGGCTCCTTTCATTTTCAGAGCTGGCAAAAAATATAAAATTATTGCTCCCGTTCAAAGGTGTGCCTGCTTTAATTCCAATGGTAATGTCAACGTTGGTAGCAGTAAGTTCTTAACCGCTTTTTTAAAAATTTAAATTTTTTTATTTAAAATTAATTTTTTTATATATTCATATTATTTTCATGTACTGATATCAAAAATAATTTTTTTAAAAAAATATTATTTTAATATATTTCCAAATGAAAAGTATTTTGAATCGCAATAGTTACCATACTTCCAAACTCCTCCTAAGTTGGGAGCCAATAGTCATGTGGTGTGTCTTCCTTTTGTCGGGTCAAAAACAAATAACATGCTATTTTTTTTTAATGTGAAGGATATTTACTATTTGGATTGGTAAGAGGTGGATATTAATATCCACCTTCAAAAACAAAGATGGTCAGTGATGATCTCATATCTAACGAGCTAAAAACCTCTCATCGTTCATTTTTTGCTCCTAATACGTTCAGGCAACTCACCTGAGTCCAATACTTTTTCAGTAATTTTTCAAGACCTTCACATAGATCCCTTAATATTTTATACGTGTTATTTTAAATGGAATGCAACTCAAAATATCATAGGACTAAAATGACTCTTCAGCCCCTCATCTCCATAAAAAAAAAAGATCCATGAGCTATAAATACCTTATAAATCTTTCAAGCTTCAGGTTGACAATCTCTTCATTCTTAATATTTTTAGCATGTATATTTTCAGAGTCTATCTCTTTAAAATATCGTTGCATTTTCTCTATCTAAAAAGATACTTAAACATCTAAGAGTCTTCAAATCTATAAAAACAGACCTTTTACATGTACCAAACACCTTAGCCTACCAAACATAAGCTATGAGCTACCTTGGCTAGGGAGAATGGATCATATTGCTAAAATCAAGAGATTAACCGATTATCCAACACATAAGTCTTGTTACTAAGCTACTTGTATTTTTGGGACTTCATCAATTGGTTTGATAGAAATATGTGGTCTCGGATACTGAAGCTGAAAAGTTTACCATGATATGATGCTAAATTTACCTGATGTTTTCCCTTTAAGGAGCATATGCATCCTCTTAGTGGACCTCTTAACCTTGCTATCAAATTGCCTAAGGGCTTTTTGAAACTAGATATAGAGCCAAAAATGTATATTGCTTATGGGTCTTATAAAGAGCTTAGGCGTAGAGAATCTGTAACCAAGCTTCATTGTGACATGTCCGATGCAGTGACTGTTTTAACTTATACTGCTAAAGTTATCTATTCATCTAAACAAGTTGTCGACTTTCAAAAATTGAAACAAAGGCATTGTTAGCGTGGACCTTTTTATTAAAATCAATAGTTTTCATATAAACTATTATAGAAAACACTAAAAGGTATGAGTTTTTTTTTTACTATAGATGGGTATCATTCACACACTCACAAAACACTATGGACTTATTGTTCATTTTTTAATAATTTATTGTGGTCTTCAAAGTTTTATTTTGGGAGATTTGATCTTAATTGAAGAACAATTACTTTTGATTTCTTAGGCAAAAGTGAAATTTGAAGAAAAGGGACAGAAATGAAAAAGACATCAAACATTGGTGGTGTGCCAAGGATTTCTTGAAAAATACACTTAGGTCTTCAATCTTTAAAAACAACATAATTTATACAATTTTGGTCTTTTTAAATTCTAAAAAACCACTTTTGATACAAAATTTTATTTGTATTATTTTTCAGTTCTTGGTTAAGGAGAGGAGAGAGGGGTTGCTAGATTGCGACAATGAGAGGGACAGTCGTCGTTCAAGTCATTGCCAACCACCAAAATAGATGGTTTTTTTTTTAATTCTTTTGGTATTTTTTAGGTTGATAGGTTTGTTAATAGGTGCTACAAGGGTGTTGACGAGGGTTGAATTGGCTTAAAAATTAGATTTTTATGGTAAAAGATACACAACCCAGTTTTTCCAACCACCATAATGATAGTTGGAATCTCGACTCGCCAATGAAATATCATCTATTTATTTTTTTATTTTTTTAAAAAAGTAAAAACAAGCCCACACGCACGAGTCTGGGCTTGAAGTTTCGATCCACCTATATGATTGGGCTTTTCCTTGCAATACCTAAGCGTACTAGGCAATAGGCCAAAGCACCTGGGCTTTCTTTTTACCTTTTTTTTGTTATAGCTCTTTTTTTTTTCTTATATATATATATATATATATATATATATATGTTTTTTCTAAGAATACTGACTTTTACGTTACTTTCCTACCCAGATCCCAATAGGCTCTGATACCAGAGAAACAAGAGACCATTAGACTATAGGTATGCAACTGAATGATGTAAGTCCCGTCTGAGTTTTAGGGCAATAAATCCATATAACCTGCAGCCTGTTTCCTAGTTTATCTTTCCTTTCTATGGATTCCGTCTTTCACAGGACTACTTCCATTTCGGCTTCCTCTACCTCTGAATCTTCTGAAAGCAGAAGGATAATACAAAGTGAAGAAATAACTATTGAAGACTTTACAAAAAAACATTGATGATTGGAAAATTTCAAAAATTTCTCAAACTCAGATTTATTAAAAATCTAAATATGATATTTTCAAAACAGATTTTACTATCAAAACTGAAGAAAGAGATATTTAGCTTACAAAACTTTTTGAAACCATTCAACTCCTCTATCAAAAATCCCTGCAAAAACATCTAGCCCGAAACTATAAGTATATTCATGTTGGCCTTGTCCAGGTCGGAATAAAACCCCTTACAAAGGAAGGCTTAAACACCTCCATTCTAGATGTCCTCCGTGATGCTAGATTTCAAAACTTCCAAGACTCCCTCCTCAGTTCTATTGAGTCTAGCCTTTGTAGTGGTCCGGTATCATTTGACTGTTATCCAAACATAACCATATCTCTCAAAGATAAAAAAATATATATATATATATATATCTTACAAAGTATATTACTACAAATAAAGACTCATAATTATGACATGCTCGAAGGATCTATCCCTGTTGCTCTCATATTCAAAATCCATTACAAAGCCATGTTCTCAGCTTTTGCCAACAAACACAAATTCCAATCTCAAAAAGAAGAAACACTCCTACTACAAACAGGTTTATCCCGCTCAAACACTGTTATCCCAAAAGCAATCCAATGGAAAGACATATCCCTACCAGAAGATTGGATCCTCGAAGGTGCAGCACCACCAGAACTACCACCACCACCTCAACTCAATGTCCAAATTAAAAATATTACCCAATACACAGATGGAAAAGTCAAACTGTCTTTCCACCGACACTCTACAAGTTCCAGATTCTCAGAAACCTCTTCCTCTTCCAGTACAATAGATCTGGTCAGAATTTGCAAAATCCCTTCGTTATCAATATCCCTTATCATGCAAACCTTTCTAGAAAATCTACATCTGACATCCCTTTTACCAGTTTCCAAAATGCAGACTATACTACAAATATACCAAAACCAGTTTCTACAGACCTTGAGCAACCATCTCCTCCAACTTCACCAACTTTTTCAGCTGTTATTGAAAACATCCAAAATGAGCTGAATGTTTTGACTTCAGAAAAGCATTTTATCATAAACAAACCTCTTCTCAAAAGTGATTTTTATGGTGATCATAATATGGAAAAACGATCTTGGTTTTTTCAACATTTCCTCCAACAGAGGAATGATATTCAAAAACAATTTTATGCTTACATTGAGACCCATGCGTGCAAATTTTATTCTTTGATTGTTTTGAATTCCATTTTGTTTCAGCACAACATATTGCATATCCATTTGCATTCATTAAACATGCATGTCCTATTACAACCCGTTCAAAAACCCCTACATAGACCCTCACCAGTGGACCAACAGTTGAGTCTGATCATCCACCTTTACGCAACATACAACTTTCCCATAGAGATCAAACAGTTAATGCAGCCCCATATAAATTACCTGGTGAAGATACCCTCACAAGTACCAAACATATCATCCAACAAAACAACTTTACAAATACCAACCTCCATACCATCGGTAAACAGCTTACCAGATTGGAAAAACAAATACAAAAAAACCCAGCCCACTTCATAACTGATAAAACCCCAATTGAACTCAAACTCAAAAACCCAGTATTCAAACCATATCAAGTTACTCAAACGAGCAAAGCACAAATTTAAAAAAATCAAACAGATTTTCTTAGAGCCATTAAAATACACTTACAAAACCTTGATTGGACAACCTTGACTGTCCCAGACACACCTCAACAATCTAACCCTTCATCCTCTACAAATCAGATTAATACTCTCCAAAATAACCTCGTATCAACCTCTGATACAGACACCATTCAAGAACAACCTCTTCGACTAAACAGACTCACCTGGTAAGCTCCCAAAACAACCATTACTCCAGATATTTCCATATCTACCGAACCAACTATCATCAGCCAACATAAATATAATGCATCTTCCCTCTATGAATGGAACATAGATGGCATGTCCGAATATAATATCGTAAACACCCTCCAACAAATGACCATGACAGCTAATGCCTACAAAACCCAAACAAGAACCTCAGATAAAGCCATAGCTGAATTTCTTATTGCAGGCTTCTCTGGCCAACTTAAAGGATGGTTGGATTACTATCTCACTGAAATAGATCACCTACATATTCTAAACTCTGTACAAACCTATGAAGACCAAACACCTATCATTGACCCTTCAGGAAATACCATTCAAGATGATGTGTCTACCCTTATCCTTACCATCTCCTTGCATTTTGTTGGAGATCCTTCCCATTTGAAAGACAAAAATGTTGAACTTCTCTCCAACCTTCGATGCAAAAAACTCAGTGATTTTCAATGGTACAAAAATATCTTCCTTACTCGTGTTATGCTCCGAAAAGATTCAAACCAACCATTTTGGAAAGAAAAATTCATTACAGGCTTACCAATTCTCTTAAGAGAAAAAGGTCCGAAACAAGATCAAAGATACCTTTACAACCAAAACCATACCATATGACCAGCTTACATACGGTGAACTTGTGAGCTTCACACAAAAAGAATGTCTCAAGATCTACCAGGATCTCAAACTCTAAAAACACCTAAAGTGGGAAATGAAACGTAACAGGCAAGAACTTGGTAGTTTCTGTCACCAATTTGACCTTTCCACCAAAAATCCCTCCTGCAGTGGAACTTGTTCACAGCCTAAAAAATATTTGAACCATACGCCTCCTTATAAACGATCGGCCCATAAATACCGACAATAATTTTATCCCAAACCAGACCAACCTTACTACAAAAAGCCTTACAAATTCAACAAACCCCACAGACCTTTCTAATCAAAATCCAAACCAAAATTTAACCCCAAAAATATTACCTGTTACAAATGTAACTAGAAAGGACATACATCCCGTTTCTGCAAAGTCAATACCAAACTTCATAAGCTCCAAATAGATAAAGATACCATCAACCAAATACAAAATCTTTATAATTCCAAACAAATTAACGTCCTAACCCAAGACCAAGAATTCATTCTTGAGGCTATCAAAAGACTTGATGATCCTCATCTTCAAAAAACCTACTTGGATAAACTGTTGAAAGATTTTAACCAACCAGAGCATCCTTCATATAATCCTCCAAACCGCTCTCTATTACTCTCTACCAGTATCAATACATATGACCTTACAAAAGATTCTTAACAAAAAGAAGTCCAAAACCATAGTCACCATTCCAGAGTTACATTCTGAGATCAAAACCCTTAAATCCGAATTACAAACCTTGAAACAAGCCCAACAGAAAGACTCTGTTATATTACAGCATCTCCTGTCTAAAATTGAAAGCTAGTCTGACACTCAATCTAAAGCAGAAGATCAAACCATTGAATCTCATGCATTGCCCCATACACTTACAAACATTAAGCATATCCCAGATGATCTCCTGAATGTATTAACATAAATATCTTCAAAAAAATATTTGATTAAAATTACTCTTATTTTTCCAGAAGATTTCAAACTGGACACTATCGCCTTATTTGACACAGGTGAAAATTTAAACTGCATCAAAGAAGGTTTAGTTCCAAAATGATTTTTACAAAATACCTCTGAAAAACTTTCTGCTGCTAATAATTCAAAATTGCATATTGCAGGAAAAACCCAAGCCTCTATTTTCAACACGGGCATTTCTCTTAAAATATTCTTTGTTGTTACAAAAGATATAAACCATACCATCATTCTTGGCACTCCATATATTGACATGATCACTCCATATCAAGCACATCATGATTGTATTACTACCAAAATCAATGGCATCAAACTTGTTTTTCCATTCTTAGAAAAATCTAAGACTAGAAATTTAAATTTAATTAAAGCATGTTCCATACATACATATCATATCAATGCACTAATTCATGGAAAACAATTCCATTTACATGATTTACAAAACCATGTTTCTTTTTCTTGTATCAACAGGCAATTACAAAACTCGAATTTACAAAAGAAAATCATTGATTTACAAACTAAGATTGAACAACAGATTAGTTCAGATTTACCTAATGCCTTCTGGAAAAGAAAATAACACATTGTTGATCTTCCATATGAAGATACTTTTTTAGAAAAACTCATACCTACAAAAGCAAGACCTATACAAATAAACGCTGATTTAGAACAACATTGCAGACTTGAAATCCGAGATCTTAAGTCTAAAGGTCTTATCCAAAAATCCCGATCACCATGGTCGTGTGCAGCCTTTTATGTAAATAAAAACTCTGAAATTGAAAGAGGCACACCAAGACTTGTGATCAATTACAAACCTCTAAATTCTGCTTTAAAATGGATCAGATATCCAATCCCCAGCAAAAAAGATTTGTTGCAAAAATTACACTCCACATTCATATTTTCTAAATTTGATATGAAATCCGGATTTTGGCAAATCCAGATTAATCCCAAAGATAGATATAAAACTGCTTTTACAGTTCCTTTTGGTCAATACGAATGGAATGTCATGCCTTTTGGTTTAAAGAATGCCCCATCTGAATTCCAACGCATCATGAATGACATCTTCAATGCACATTCAAAATTTTGCATTGTTTATATTGACGATGTACTTATTTTTTCACAATCCATAGATCAACATTTCAAACATCTACATACATTCTTTCATACTGCAAAACAAAATGGTTTAGTTGTTTCTAAAACAAAAATTTCTCTTTTCTAAACCCGTGTCCGTTTCCTAGGCCATTATATCTGCCAAGGTACTATCACACCAATAGAAAGATCTTTAACCTTTACTAGTAAATTTCCTGATAAAATCACTGATAAAACCCAATTGCAGAGTTTTTTTAGCAGTCTAAATTATGTTTTGGACTTCTATCCCAATATTAGTCGTCTAGCCAAGCCTTTACATGATAGGTTGAAAACCAACCCCATTTCTTGGTTTGACCTTCATACCGATCTAGTCAAACAGATTAAGAAACAAGTCCAAACCATTCCTCTCCTTCATCTAGCTATTCCTTTAGCTCCTAAAATAGTCGAGACTGATGCCTCTGACATAGGATATGATGGGATTCTTAAACAAATACAAGATAACAAAGAACAAATACTCCAGTATACATTTGCCCACTAGAATGATTGTCAAAAAAATTACTCTACTATAAAAAAGGAGATCCTTTCAATTGTTCTTTGTATTACAAAATTCCAAAGCAATTTATTAAATCAGAAATTTTTTTTACGTGTTGACTGTAAATCTGCAAAAGAAGTTTTACAAAAAGATGTACAAAATCTTGCTTCAAAACATATTTTTGCCTGATGGCAAGCTATAGTAAGCATTTTTTATTTCGATATTGCCTACATTAAAGGAGATTCAAATTCTATCCCTGATTTCCTAACCCGAGAATTCCTCCAAAACAAGTCCTGATGCTACATAAAGCAAGGGCTAAAGACAAAGGGAAAGCCCCTCAAACACAACCTACAAAACCAGAAAGCACCAAGCCTTCTGCAAAATTAATGTCTTCCGCCATCATTTCTGCCAAACCTGTCAAATCCTGGTATGAGGTAGTTATTGAAGAAGAAGAACCTACAAAACCACCACAGGTCTAACCCGACACAATTCAATATTGGGTTGACACCATCTCCAAATTACCAGAATTACTCCTGGCATTACAAAAAGTGTTCCAACAGGCCTCTAACGACTCCGTATCTCCAACGGGTAGTATTTCCAAATCCCTTTCAAAACCCCAAGGAGGTTTTTCTGCTTCAAAACCCCTCATTTCTTTACAACAAACCAGTTTTCCAAAAACCAAATCCAAATATATTTTCAAAACTACTTTCCAAAATATTTTAACTATGGAAGAAGGATTTTATCATGAAAATCCTTCCATTGCTGCTTCAAAGATTTTCCCTCCAAATTGGTACTACAAACCCTGGAATTTAGCCAAACCACAATCCTACTATGCCACCATCTTTGAGATTACCAATTCTATCAAGTTCAAACACTTCAAACTACATTCTGATCACACTGAACCCACATATTCTACATACATCATTCACAAAGTTATTCACCCTAAAGATTGGAGGCAACCCTTACATCAACATCTCTCCTTTCCCATACACTTCCGTACAAATCCTCAGGACTTCAATATTACCTATACGTATTGGGATTACCAACAGGCATGGTTCAATGCCTTCCTCCTATAAAATCACAACCATAGCTATTCTTGGCTTTTCTACTTCCATAATACAATGAATACTAAAAACCTTCCCCTCTGGTTCCTCAAATGGGGGAACTACTATGGTTGTCACATTGACTACCTCAAAGACCATCCTCTGGTTGAAAATGGTTACCTCCATTTCAAAAATAATTTTCAACCAACCCCTTCTGAAAGAAAGTTTCCTCCCTTTCTCATTTTCTGTACAAAACTTTTTGTTCCATGGGTATGTTCCTGGTTCTATGACTATAATCTACAGAATGGACATCCAGTACTTGTTCCGAAATTCAAAATTAAATGGTGGGATTCCTTTGCAGTTGAGTCCAAAAGTTCCAAATTAACTGTTACGGAATGGTTACAAAAACATCAAACGGCTCACATCATTAATCATCATCCTAAATCAAAGTTTCTAGCCCGAAAGGCTCAAATGGCAGCTCTCCTTGCCTCTGCTAGAACTGAAGAGGAATACCTACAAATAGTACAACGCAATATACAAAGCTAAGATCCAAAAACAGTCTTGTCCCACTCCAGCTCACCTGGCTCGATATCTCTTACCATTTCCCTTGGAGATGATAATGAAGATGACTGCTTTGGTATCTTGCCACCTATCAAGCGATATTAAAAAAAAAGTATTTCAGACTTTCTCAGGCTCATTTGTTTAGAACTCATATCTTTTTGACTCACCTGTTTTGAGTCTCTTTGCTAAAAAGCCCATTTGTTTTAGGCTTTTTCTACAAATATTACCTGCTACTACAAACATACAAATCAAATGTCGATAGCAAGTAGACAACAAATGAAAGTCCCATAAAAAACATGGGTATCTTCCATTTTATCATTTCCAAATCAAGGCAGACAATACCACATGGGTTCACATGGGTTCTGAAGGCATCTCCAAACTTTTCAACAAGATGTTTTGGTTTCTTCCATGGCAACTCGTCTATAAAAAGGAGACTCCTACAACCTCAGAGGATAGACTAATTTTTTCCCCAGAAAATTTTACTCTCCCCTGTAACTCATATCTGTAACCCATCTCCGTTCTCCTCTATAACCAATATCTCCTGTATTAATTTTCGTTATAAATTTAAGTAAGATAATCTTATTTTTATCTACATTTTTGTTATATCTGTTTTTGTTCTTTTTATTCTTGTTATATTTAAGTATGCTCTGTATTTGATTAAGGATCTTGACATTGTTGGTCTTGCCTTGTTCATTTACATCAGAAATCTGTTTATATTCTTCTTTTCTTTTATATATATATATATATATATATATATAAAGAGAGAGAAACAAGCCACTTAACTTGGTTGAGTTCATGACCCGGATCACGGGTTTGACAAGTTGTGCCATAACACTAGGGCTATTTTTTTCTAATTTTGCTTTTTCCTATAATTGATACCTTTTTTTAATTTCATTTTTTAAAATAATTCTTAAAGTTATGATTCAATCAATATCACTCATTTGTGAATTTTGTTATTTTTTTGCTTATTTAACATTTTTTTATAAAGCTTTTTAAAAAAATTATTTTGTGTGTATTTAATTTTGAAGTGATTTTTTTTATTCATCTAGAAATCTTTTTTTTTTAATCTTTTGTATGGATGAAATTTATTTTTAAAAATAAAAATTTTTTATTTATATTATACACTTAGGTCCTCAATCTTTAAAAACAACATAATTTATACAATTTAGGTCTCTTAAAATTTCAAAAAACCACTTTTAATACAAAAGTTTATTTGTATTATTTTTCAGTTCTTGGTTAAGGAGAGGAGAGAGAGGGGTTGCTAGATTTTGATAATGAGAGGGAAAGTCGTCGTTCAAGTCATTGCTAACCACCAAAATGGATGGTTTTTTTTAATCTTTTTTGGTATTTTTTAGGTTAATAGGTTTGTTAATAGGTGCTACAAGGGAGTTGACGAGGGTTGAATTGGCTTAAAAATTGGATTTTTATGATAAAAGATACACGACCCAGTTTTTCCAGCCACCATAGTGATGGCTGGAATCTCAACTCGCCGATGAAATATTATCTATGTATTTTTTTAAAAAAAAAAAAGAAGTAAAAACAAGCCCACACGCACGAGTCTGGGCTTGAAGGTCCGATTCACCTATATGACTGGGCTTTTCCTTGCAATACCCTAAGCGTACTAGGCAATAGGCTCAAGCACCAGGGGTTTCTTTTTGCCCTTTTTGGTTATAGCTCTTTTTAATATTTTTTATAAATGAAATTTATTTTTTAAAATAAAAAATATTTATTTTCAGATAATATTTTAAATATGTGCCACATTGCATAGTATTTTTTCCTATTATTTTATTCAATCAATTCAATATATATGTCTATTTATATTATCATTTGATTGAATAAAAAAATATTTTCATAAATAAATTTAGCAAACACAATTAGGTATATATTTTATTTTGTACGATTAAATATCTTGATCTATACATGTCTTTTGATTTTTCCAGTGTTATTTTTAGTTATCATTAATGATTTTTTTTTTCATTTATTAACGTACATAGTTCTTGATTTATTTGATTACATATATTCATAAACTTTTTTTACATCCACTTATAATTTTTTTAGCTACAAAAATGCATCTGAAAAGCTTACATAGACAAAAAAAAAAAATTTAAAAGAGCCCAAGTCAAATAGTTAGTATTATCTAATTATTGTCAATATTTATGTAATTAATAGTATCTTATTTTGTGGGATGTAAATCTGAATTATTTCTATTTAATGAAAAAAACTCACATAGAGAAAAGTCATTTAGCCAATTTGACATGGTATTAGAGTTTCACTTCTGAATTTGTATTTCACTATCTTGTTTTGGTTTTTCTTTGGTTTTTTTAATAGCCAATCAGTAAGTCTCTTGGATCTTGCATTTTCTTATAGTCTTGGTTGATTGTTATGGTTTTATTGTGTTTATTGAGAAGATAACATCAAACAATTTTGGGTTGCTTAGTGTTCGAATCACTAGAAAAAATTATTCAACTTGGGAATTCTAGTTTTAAGTACTTGTCATGGGGAAAGAATTATGGGATCATGTTGATGGGAGTGATCTAGCTCCCAATGATTATATAAAGTTACTTCAATAGAAGGTCAAAGATGCTCGGATAATGTATTGGATTTTAGAGTTTGCTAACCCTAATATTGTTTTTGATCTAAGACCATGCATGATAGCACAAGCCATGTAGGAGTACCTAAAAAAGGTTTACTCTCAAGAAAACAGTGCTAGATGTTATTAATTATAAAATGAAATTTCTAATTATTTTGAAGGCAGCCTTTCCATCAGGGATTACAACTTTGGCTTTCAGAGTTTATACGCAAAATATACTAATATAGGTTATGTCAAAGTGCCCGTTAAATCTCTCTCTATTGTTCAACAAGTTCATACCTAAAGCAAGCGTGATCAATTTTTAATAAAACTATGATTTGAATTTGAGATTATTCACTCAAACTTAATGAACTGAAATCTTTGCTCTTCTTAGATATTTGTTTTAGGGAATTACTTTGCAAAAAGCAACATCTCCTTACATAAGGCATTTTCACGTAAAAAAAATTATGTTACAGTTGCTTTTATGGCTCAAAGAAAAGTTACATAAGGCTTTTTCACGTAAAAAAAATTATGTTACAGTTGCTTTTATGGCTCAAATAAAAGAGAAGGGTAGGAATATGAGTAATATACAGTGTTATAGTTGCAAAGAATATGAAAACATTGTAACAATTGTAGAAAGAAGTTATACATTTATTGCAAATACAAAGGACATATTATCAAGAAGTGCCCCCCTCGTCCTTAAAATCATGAAATCAATGCTTTTCTAGTTATAACGTATGACAACCCATACATAATAGTTAAATATGGTATTATTACTCTTAAAATGGTACATCAAATGATTGCTTCATCTTTTTCAGCCTTAAAGCTATAAGGTAATAATATTAATTATCAATGTTGGCTTGTTAATTATGCCACTTCAAATCATATGACCAACTCATCTAGTATGCTTAAAAATATTCGTATGTGTCATGGTTCATCACAGATTCAGGTTGCTAACAGAGGTCATATACATATTACTAAGGTTAGGTATATCAATCCAACTTTTAAAAATGCGTTTGTATTACCAAAGTTGTCTGCCAGACATATTTTGGTTGGTCAATTGGTGGAGAATTTTTGTAATCTGTGTTTTTCTCGTGATGGTTATTTTGTGCAGGAGTAGGTGTTAGGGACAGTGATCATTAAGAGGCTTAAAGTTGAAAGACTATTTCCACTGTATTTTTCAATTTCTCATTTTCTATCTTTTACTTGTAATACTGTTAAAAATAAAGGTGAAGTGTGGCATAAATGTTTAGGCCATCCAAATTTTATTGTTTTGTCTTGTTTGTTAAACTCTGGTTTTTTAGGAAACAAAGATCAATTTTCTTCTCATAATGTTCTATTTGATTATTATACATGTAAATTAGGGAAGAATAAAACCCTTCCATTCACTTTTCTTGGTAGCCGTGCTATAATGAGCTTTAATATTATTCATAGTGATGTTTGGGATATTACTGTAACATCCTCGCTTCTCAGCAAGCCAAACATTCCATTAAACCATCACACACACCATTCAATCCTTCCATATATCACATTCACAAATAATAAGCACAATGACTTTTCTTAAATATTAGTCTATCATATAAATGGATTGATAAAAGGGAATAACATAAATGTATACAAATACATAATTGAGTTCGCAAAAAAAAATTGTATAATAACTTAAAATATCGGTTTACAACCAAATCCAATAAAACATAAATCAATAGAAGGGTTAAGGTTCTTTGATCTTTTCTTCCCATTCCTTGATAAACTCTACACCAAAATGTTAACCTAGAGTGATTAAAAAGAGTCAATGAGTGATAAAAGAGAGATATTTTGGTGGTTTAGAGAGTTTAGAGAGAGGTTGGAGAGAAGACATATTGATGGCATAAACTTCGATGACTATAAATCCACCTTCCACGGTTGGATCAGAGCGATATTTGGATATATTGTTCTCCTCCATGTCTTGTACATTCTCACTAGAGGGATCTTCTACATCAGTCTCTGTTTGACACATATCATGGGAGGAATGTTTCTAAGAGAAATACACTTCTGGACAGTCTCAGTCGTCGATCGTTCTCTCCTTCTTCCACCGTTGGATTAGGCTATAATTGGGATATGTTGTTCTTACGGATGCTATCTGAATTTGGAACGGTGGAGATCAAACACAAACAGTCCAAACAGAAGTTATGCTTCTTGCACAGTGGGTCTGTAATGTTTAGGTTAGTTCGATTAAACCCAAGTTTCTGAAAATTTCACTGTTGGATGAAGTTGATATTTGAATATGTTATACTTATAATAATGAATTACAACTTGACCGCATGGATTGTCTAGAATATTATTTATTTGTTATTTATGGGTGTTTGAAACTACTGTCAAAATTGGTTCTGTGTGAACCGAAATAGCCCCCAAAGGAAATAAAGCACTAGAATGGTATTTAGCCTCCCTAACATAGACTTCTAGGGCTATCACAGAAAGCATTTTAAAACAACCATAAATAACAAAAAAATAATATTCCTAACAATCCGTACGGTCAAATTGTAATTCATTATTATAAGTATAACATATCTAAATATCAACTTCATCCAACAGTGAAATTTCCAGAAACTTGGGTTTAACTGAACTGACCTAAACATTGCAGAACTATTATGTAAGAAGCACAACTTTTTTTTGGAGTGTTTTCTTCTGATCTCCACCATTTAGAATCTAGATAGCATCTGGACGAACCACGCATCCAAATTATAGCTCGATCCAACGGTGAATGGAGGAGAAAATAGTTGGCGACTAAGACTATCCAGAAGTGTATTTTTCCCATAAATTTTCCTCCCATGATATCTCTCAAACGGAGACTGATATAGAAGATCCCTCTGGTGCGAATGTATAAGACATGGAGGAGAACATCATATCCAAATATCGTTCTGATCCAATGGTAGAAGTTGGAGTTATAGCCGTCGAAGTTTCTACCATCAATATGTCTTCTCTCCAACCTCTCTCTAAAGTCTCTAAACCACCCAAATATCTTCTTTTTTTTTATCACTTATTGACTCTTTTTAATCACTCTAGGTTAACATTTTGGTGTAGATTTCATCAAGGAATAAGAAGAAAAGATCAAAGAACCCTAACCCTTCTCTTGTTCTTGCAAGTCACCACAAGAGAGAAATAGAATGGTATTTATAGTGCTATCTTCTTATTAATTACACCTTTACCCTCATCCCTTCTTATCATTTGTACATAAACCCCTAACCTTTTGTTATTTGAACATTGACCTCTCTTGGTTTTACTTATTCATTTTGTCCCCACAAAATTTTTCTTTTTAACAATTTAGTGCTATATTCACTTTTTATTTCATTAATTTCACCATTTTTATCTTGATTTAGGTTTTTTTAATTTAATTTAACCCATTTTACTATTGGTTAAATTTCTCATATTTTAATAACCCAGTAAAATTATAACTGGGATTTACAATTACACCAATTATTCCTCATGCTTATTACAAGTACGTTATGATATTTATTAATAATTACAGTCGGTTTATCTGGGTGTGTCTCAATTTTCTACTTGTATTAAGATATTGAGATCTTATTCGGGTGGGGAATATATGTCTCATGAACTTCATGATTTCTTACATAAAAAAAGATGTTGTCTCACATCTCTCATGCCCTTATACACCACAATAAAATAGGATTGTTAAACTTACGAACTGTCATCTTTTAGATATCACTAAGACCTTATTGATTAAGTCTTTTGTACCATCTAAATTATGGGTTGAAGCTTTGCTACTATAGTTTATTTAATAAATAAAATGTCATCTCAGGTGTTAAATTTTAATTCATCGTACTATCATATGTACAATAAATCTCATAGCTATAAGTTGTGTTTGTTTTGTCTATTTGCCTTCTCATAAACAACACAAACTTTCTACTTAGTCTGCTAAATGTATTTTTTTGGGTTATAGTGTTTCTGACAAAGGTTCTGTTTATTATGATTTAAGCTGCAACAAATTTTATATTTTTAGAAATGTTGTTTTCTTTGGCAATCAATATTTCTTCTCGACTTATGTTGAATCTTTCTTTGTTGCTCCAATTCTTCCTAAGTTTAAGGATTTATCATCTTTTTAACGATTCAAGCCACAAAATGTGTATAAAATGCTCCACTACCTAAGACTGCTCTTAAGACTGCTTACGTGTCTCCTCCTTTTAAGTCTACTTTTTTATGCTTATTAGAGTATTTCATCCCTCTAATCAGTATGGTTTTTCAGTTATTTTGTCAACTATTAATGTTCCATCATATTACTTATAAATTGTTAAGCATAAGTGTTGACAAAAAGCACTGCAAGAGGAACTTCTGGCTCTTCAGAATAACCATACATAGGAAATTATTTCTTGTCCTTCAATTGTTAAGCCCAAAGGTGTAAATAAGTGTACTCAATTAAGTTTCTCTCTAATAGAACTCTAGATCAATTTAAAAGCATGAATGGTTGCTCTTGAAAATAAACAGGAGTATGAAGTGGACTATAAGAAGACTTTTGCTCCAGTTGTGAAAATAATTACAGTGCGTACCATTATTGTCATTGTTGCTTCTCAAGGTTGGCCCATTTATCAAACGAACATCAAAAATGTTTTTCTTTATAGTGATCTCAAAAAAAATATTTATATGAAACCTCCATTTGGTTTGTTCTCCCCCTTACATCAGTTGTGTGTAACTTGAAAAGATCCTTGTATGGTTTGAAACAGGCTCCCCGAGTATGGTTTAACAAGTTCTAATCTACCTTGATTCGCTTCTCTTTTATGCAAAGCAAATATCTTGTTATTTCTTTACAAGTCATCTACTAGTTTTTTTCTCCTATTTATTTATATGGATGACATTGTTATTGTGAGAACTGATTCTTTATTGATTAAGAACCTTCGACAACATCTTTAGGATTGTTTTCACATGAAAGACCTTGGTTCATTATACTTTTTCTCGGGAGTTTTTGCATCAAAATATACTCGGGATTTGATTTCTTTAGCTGGTCTTTAAGACTCTTCTCCAATGGATACTTCTCTGGAGGTGAATGTTAAGTGTTGACATCGAGAAGGGAATCTTTTTCCTGATCATACTCTATTTCAATAATTAGTTGGCAGCTTGAATTATCTCAATATTACTCGGTCTAATATCTTTTTTGCAGTTCGGCAAATCAGTCAATTCAATTCATGCAATCTCCATGTCACTGACATTTGGTAGTTATTTACCACATCATATGATATCAATTTGGTTCTTTTAGCTACAGTCTATTCTTCCCAGATAGTTTTTACATTTTACATTTGTCTTATTATCTTTAGTGATGCTAATTAGGTAAAATATCTTGATACCCGTTACTCTGTTCTTAGTGATTTCTTGATATCTTGAAAAGGTAAAAAACATGATTGAGTTTCCAAATCTTTGATTGATCATGAATATAAAGCCATGTTGGTTGCATGTTCAGAGATTGTTTAGGTTATTTGAACACGAGTGTTATTTATATTACTATCAATCTTGTTTTCGGATTTAATTTCAAGCCCAAGAAAACTACTCAAAAATCAAGACATGGATGAAGGTGACCTTGACACTCATGGCAAATGCAGTCAGAAGTTGTTGGTGGTAAAGTCACAGAGAGGACCTTTGAATTGCGGATATCAGTCCGATGAGTCAGATGCTTTTGATGAAGGTGCTGTTTGGGTCATCATTTTCTGGACAGAAAATGTCGTCACAAGTTATCTGTTTGACTGGATTATTTTCAAATCGATTGGCAGATCAGCTTTTATATTGACTCACAATTTACTGAACTTGGAAGACTGGACAGACTAACAAGTGTAAAAACAAGTATAGCATTAAATTTGATAAAAAATAAAATTTAGTGTTTCAGATAACTGTGATCATAATATTAAACACCATTACCACGATACCAAGTTTTAACATCAACAACCAGCAGCAAGCCTGCATCTTCACTTTCTTCGAACAGCTTCACCACGCGTTCCTAGCACAGGCAACCAAAACGTATGCAAAACTGTTTGGGATCGAGATCAAATAGAATCAGGCACCCTGCTTTGTAGGCAAAGCAAGACTTGAAAGTTTATATTAGGAACAATGAGGGGGGGAAAAACAAGCCAATATTTGATGCTGAGGACATCCTACAGAAAGGAAAAACGAAAAACAAAAAAATAGCGGGCACTTAAAACACTGACCATCAAAAAAGAGTACACTCCGGTCTCTGCACAACAAAAG
>Ga0325410_1002299_pt1 | contig 21375 bp, 12 predicted proteins | sample PopdelMetagenome_16_FD_206182 | JGI IMG/M metagenome (GOLD analysis project Ga0325410, IMG submission 206182) | Populus deltoides microbial communities from Bellville, Georgia, United States - Xylem-PdIQD-R3 | ecosystem: Host-associated > Plants > Phyllosphere > Stem > Wood/Secondary xylem... | reverse complement strand
TTGAATTGTTATTGGTTTGGATGCTATTCGAATGTGCATGCAAGAAATTCTTTATCTCTGGGGATTTATTTTAAGGGTTTAATGCTAATTTTGATATTGGAATTTGAGTGTAATAGATTTTTCAAGTATTCTGCACATACGGATTCTTTTTTAGGTTCTGCTTCAAAATTGCTGAGGCTTTGGATTTGCATGATTTTATTTTGATGGAATTTCTGCAAGTACTGAAATTTTTCAAACAATGGGGTTGGTTCTTGTTTTCTTTTCTTCTTTGGTTTTTTGTATATTTGATTTCAGTTAACAAATTTATTGGAAAAAGAAAGAAATTTATGGGCGAAAATCTGGTTGGTTATTGATCATTGTTAAGAGCTAAAGGAAACTCCAGTTTTGATTCTTTATACCGTTTGCCATCGTTTTCCATATTAGAGATAACTTAGTCTGATGGCCAATTAATTTTCGATAGAGGCCTCAAAGACTAGGACTAGGAATTGAACCCTGCTCTCGAGCATTAATGAACCAGTCACCAACAAAGTGAAGATGCTCTTGTGCTATGACTGATTTGTATTTGTGATAGTGACCTTGCAGAAGTAGAAAGAGGAATGTACATGTCCATGTTCATTTTACTTGAATTTCTGTGGTATAGTAGCTGGTTTCATATTTGTTCTATGACTGATTTGATGGCTACTTAGTTACTCATTTACTAAAATGTTTGATGATTTCTAGACTTACGATCGACCATTCATCCAAAGATTGCTAAATGAAGGGCACAGAACATGTCCCCAGACCCAGCAAGTCATTTCTCATACTTTCCTGACCCCTAATCATTTGGTGCAAGAAATGATTTCAAAGTGGTGCATGGAGCGTGGAATTGAGCTCCCGAAGCCCCTAGTAGATGATGATGTGCATACTGATGCTGACAGAGTCTATTTGAAGTCACTGCTTGAAAAGATGTCCTCTTCCCTTTCTGATAAAAAAGAAGCTGCAAAAGAGCTTCGGCGTCTAACTAAAAAGATGCCATCATTTCGGGCCCTTTTCAGTGACTCAACCGATGCCATTCCTCAATTGCTCAATCCACTATCACCAGGCAGAGCTAACACTCACCCTGATCTGCAAGAAGATTTGATTACAACAATTTTCAACCTCTCCATTCATGAAAATAATAAGCAGCTATTTGCAGAAAATCCACATGTCATCCCTCTGCTTGTTGAATCTGTAAGATCTGGAACCATTGAAACAAGAAGAAATGCTGCTGCCGCTCTCTTCTCCTTATCATCCCTAGATTCAAACAAGCTCATTATTGGAAAAGCTGGTGCTCTCAAACCTCTAATTGGCCTCTTAGAAGAAGGGCATCCACCGGCAATGAAGGATGCTGCATTGGCAATATTCAACCTTTGTCTTGTCCATGAGAATAGAGTCAGGGCTGTCCAAGAAGGGGCAGTCAGGGTAATCCTAAAAAAGATAATGGATTGCATCCTTGTTGATGAGTTGTTGGCTACTCTTGCAATACTTACTAGCCAACAGGAGGCTGTTCAGGAAATGGGGCTACTTGGTGCGGTGCCTTGCTTAATTGACATTATAAGGGAGAGTAGTTCTGAGCGCAACAAGGAGAATTGTGCTGCGATTTTACATACAATCTGTCTAAATGACCGCACTAAATGGCGGGCCGTCATGGAAGAGGAAAAGGCCAATGCTACACTTTCGATACTTGCTGAGCATGGGACTTCAAGAGCCAAGAGGAAAGCTAATGGCATCCTCAAGATACTGAATAGAGCTGCTTCAATCACACATACTCTATGACGAAATAAATCGCTTGGTCCGAAGATATTGCCAATTAGTTCTTGTACATGCTGCCTTCCTTCACTCTCTCATTGTACAGACCAACAGTTAGCTCATTTACTGTAAAAAGTTCAGTGTCGGTACATTTTTCCTATTCTGTCACATGAGTTCAGTGTCATTTACTGGAAAGTTTTGGCCCATCTAAGGGTAACACATGAGCAAAGATCATATGGTCTTACATCCTGTCTTTATCTTCCCGCCTCTGAATTCTTCAATTTGTTTTCTCGTCTTTCACTTGAAACCAAGTTGGTACCTCTGATGCCAACTGATTGGAAAGTGATTCGCAGAGACTGGCTAGTTAGTGATTGCAGTTGTAGGGTCTAAATTGTTCCTTCACCACCACCTTTTAGAGTGTCGGCAGCAATACCATATAACCTAAGAAAACATATCTTTTGCTGGATGATTTTGGTTTTAAGCGGCGGCTTAAGTATTAAAATTAGGGCAAAATTTGGACGGTGCTATAGGATTCAAGAGCAAGAATGAAATGTGGATATATAGAGAGAGAGTAAAAAGTGTTGGTACCGTTTTTGCCTCTACTTGATTCCCGAACACTGGTGCGAACCAACATATTACGCCCGATCTTGCAACTCTGACCTTTGCAATCATATCTTTTTTAGTGTCAAGTAATGTCAGAAAACAATCTTTCATCTTAATCTTATCTCCCTTCTCCAGCAATTGTCCTAAGCTCAATATGTTGATTTTCATTCTTGATATATAATATAGACATCACCAATAAATTGATGACTTCCATCTTTTAATTTAATCAAGATCATACATTTTCCTTTTATGGCAACCTTTGAATCATCTGTTAAGGTGACATTACCTCTAATTGCTTCATCAAGTTCCATAAACTTGTCTTTGTCTCCACACATGTAGTTACTGACTCAATTGTCTAGGTACCACATGTTCTCTTTGTGTTGCATTCTCTCATTGTGCACTAGTAGTAGAGTGGCTTCCTTCTCTTCTTCTATCATAAGATTAGCATTCTTTTCAACCGTCTTGGTTGGATTCCAGCAATTCCTAGCATAATGACCTGTCTTTTGATAATTATAGCATTTAACTTTTGATTTGTCAAACATGTTGTCCAATCTGGATCTTGAATTGCTACTACCAATTGAATCGATCGACCAATTCCCTTCATTCGATCGATTGTTTGATCTGTTGGGGCTGCCTCGACCTCCTCTTTCAAATCTTCCTCTTTCTCCTTGGGAATATCCAAAATCATCTTGCTTTAAAAAAAAGTGTTTGTGCACCCACATCCTCTTGAATCTCATTGACTCTTGCCTCATGGGCTTATAATTTTCCCATGAGACCTTGTATTGAAAGAAAATTCATATTTTATGATTCCTCTATCACGACCACTACATAATGGAAGTTTTTTTGCAGCGAGCGTAGGATCTTCTCTACCACACGTGTCTCTTCCATCTTCTCCCCATATCTTTTTATTTGATTGTATATGGTCAATACTCTTGCAAAGTATTCTGAAATATTCTCTGATTCAAGCATATGTAACTTTTCAAAGTCACCACATAGTTTTTGTAAACATACCTTTCTCACATTGTCAGCTCCTTAGTTTGATTCTAGTAAAACTTTCCATGCTTGGTTGGCAGTGGTTAAGTTAGCCACTATCTCAAAAGTGGAGTCATCCAGACATTGGTAGATGATTGTTAGTGATAGTTGATTCTTTCTTCGTGCCTTTTGCACGACCTCTTTTTGGGCTGAAGTCAACATTGCGTCATCTATAAGCTCCTCAAAGTCTTTTTCAACTATCTCTCATACATCTTGGAAACCTAGCTAAGCTTTTACTCGAATACATCAAGTTTGATAATTGTCCTTTGTTAACCTATGACATTGAAGTAGCAAGTTTGAATTGGTCATATTAAATAATCAAACATAAACTCTATACCACTTGTTGGAAAAGAAGAATAGGGTGTGGTAATTAATTTATATGAACAAACATAAGAACAAAGCTAAAAAACAAGAAAAAGAATTAGGTGAATGATATTTTATTAAGAGTTAATTTTCTCAAAAGATACACATTTGTAGCTCTTCTGTATATGTCTCTCAATTTGTGTATAACGCTTAAGATTACAAGCCTATTTATAGGTCTCATCTCCTAACTAATTAAGGAATTAAACTATTCAAAGGAAATCCTAACCTAATAAGGAATCTAACATTCTAATTAAAGGATTGTAATAAATTAGTTTATTACAAATCCTTCTTTATCAAGGATTCTTATACTAACTAGGATTTCTCCTTTAGCTAATATTAAAACTTTTATAAGCTCTAAATTCTATTAGTCTAAATTCAAGTTGATATTGAACTTCCACACCCTTGGATAGGAAAGGCTTGTCCCGAATTGTACTCACTAATGAATAATAACTGCTTGTAAAACTATACAGCCATGTGCTTAAGAGCTTCATCATCCCCCACCCACCGACTATTAGCATTCTTTAGGGCTTTAATCTTATTCTTCTGCCTCCTAATAAGTAATAACTGTTTTGGTATGAAAATAGGAAGAGTTTTTATCCCGTAGGAAATCCACTGACATCTTGATTTTTGATTGTGACACAGTCTGGTTATAATCCTCTGTCAACTTTCTCTCCAACCGGTGCAGAAATGGATTTCCTCCATTTGTCATAGTACGTTGGACACCACCAAGCCGATCTAGAACCTTCCTTTTACGCTGAAAGATATTCCCAAATACTTGTTTGTTCCATTCTTGAAGTCATGCATAATAGAACAAAAACGGTTGCTACCAGCCCCTCTGCAATTCCAATATATAATATGCACACATCATAAACGCTGTAAGGTTTGAATGAAAATACAAACTCGAACATCATCTGATCAAATCCTATCGGAAACCTCCGTTTCAATCATAACAGTGTCCTCCCCCTACAACATGATTCACCCTATCAGGTAAACATTTTGTATTGGTGTCCCTCTCATCCTCCATCACCAACTCAGTATCAGGTGGCCTAGATAACTGGTGCTTGCCTCCACTTTGTAGCTGCCATGTTTAAACTTGCTCTTCCACAGCATAAGGTGCCTTGATAAACCCTTCGCTTGCATGTTGCATCGTCATGCAATTTTTAGACGTATTATTTGCTTGTAAAGTTTCTTGTGCCTGGGTTTTTGCTTTGGCTATCTGGAACAAACTAAAAGTAAGAAGACTCAGCCCTCTTTATTACCGCCTCTTAGTTTGTACTAGGGGCATTAGGCCCATGGGCTGGATCCCCCCCTACCATCATGTTTACTGATTGGGCTTCTTATATCAAATATATTCCTTGCCTTCGTAGAATTATTAGCAATAGCTTTACCTTTATTTCCTGCCCCATTAGAGGCCATGACTGCGATATTCAAATCTTGTAAAGCATTAAAACGTGATCCCTCAATTATGCTTGTTGTCATATCCCGTCTTTTAAGCTTTCGTAGCCTTGTCACCCGCCTGAGATCTTTGCTTTGAATCTGAAAATTTAGGAGAAGCTGTGTTTTCAGATTTCATGCCCAATCTCCTCCCCGGCTTTTTCGCCACCATCCAGTCCCCGTAGGATTCAACCACTGCCGATCTGACCACATACCCACTGCCTATTACGTGCTCCCATTACCTATCTCTAGTGTAGTTCCACATTCCTTCTGGTGCATTACCTCTTCAGGATTGGCAGCATGTTGTATATGAGGACATGCCTCCTTTCTATGACCATGTTGGCCACAATGGAAACATATAAGGTGCAGGCCCTCGTAGACTATTTTGCGAACCCTTCGTCTCAGCTGGAACTTTGCCAGAAGAGGATTTGTTAGATCCACTTCCATACTGATTCTAGCATAATTCCCACGAGAACCAATTGATGTTGTCCTGTCCACTTTCAGAGTCTTGCCAATTTTATCACCAATTCTCCACAAAATCTTGTTATCATAAGACTCCATTGCCAAATCTGGGAGTCTCATCCACAATGCAACTTTATCTATTGTGGCTTCATTGGGATTGAAATTTGGATGCCATTGTCTCACTGTAAGATAATGGTCCGCCACCATCCAAGGACTCCCAAATAAGGCATATTCCCAATCATCTGAATTGGAAAACATAGCCAAGAAGAAGTCATCCCCCTAGTCTACCAGACCTAAATCGCCCTGGATTCTCCACAGTGCTTGGAGTCTTTCCATTAGATATATATAACCAATCTTCCTCCCCATGACTTTGATTATTAAAGTTTGTCTCCAAGGCTCCCTGATCCGTTTTTTTTCTTTCTTTCTTCAGCAGACAACTTAATCAAAGGACACTCCTCATCTCCCTTTTCCACTTCCTCATCATCCGAAATATATTCATGTTCCCTGTGATCCTCATTCAACTTGTGATCTAAATAAGAAGCACAGTAAAAGAATCTTTATTATTAAACAATCCAAAGAAATAGAAAAAATATATATATATAAGAAAGGAAAAAGCTAGTGTTTCATTGAATATAAATATAAGAAAGGATAAGGCTAATGTTTCATTAATACTGTATAATGCTGAATTAAAACAATCAAAAGGAATAGGTTTAACCTAAATACAAGAGACTATATATAGATTAAACAAAGAAAACTAAAAACAAACTGTAAAGACTATTCTACCCTTAATAAACAATAAAATAAAATAACCCTAATTTTCTTAACATCCCCTCAAACTCATGATATGATAGGTACAAGCATCGAGAGTTTGCCAATTAAAAAAAAAAAGTGGGAAATAGAATGTGACATGATAAAGAAATCTACAATCCGCAAAGAAGAAAGAACAAAGAGTAAAATAATTATATCATGCTTGAGATAATGATGAATAAAATGACAATCGATCTCAATATTCTTAGTTCATTCATGAAAAACCGAGTTGTGAGCATTCTGAATAGAACTCTAGTTGTTACAATACATTAAAGCAAGATGAGAAAGAGAAACTCTCATATCTACAAGTAACCTAACAATCTCTGGTGGTAGATATCATAGCATGATATTCTGTTTTGGTTGAAGATTCACTACCACAATCTTTATATTTACCGACGGAATTTTCTGTTGGTATTTGTATTATCATTCCGCTGGTAATTAATTTACCAAGGAAATCATCGACAGAAATGCTCCGTCAGTGAATCTTTCGTCGGTAATTTTTTTTCTCAGTAAGTTTGTTGGTAATAAAAAAAATTATTACCGATGGATTTACTGTGGAAAAAGCGCGCAAAAAAAAATTACCTGCTTCATTCTGTCGGTATTTCCCTTGAAAAAATACCGTATGTAATTCCTTCAGTAATTATTTAAAAATATTTTTAAAAAAATCCATTTTACAAAACTATAAAATAATTAAATTAATATAAAATCAACACTCTATAATACTCAAAATGCTTGGAAGAAAAAGAAGAAGAAAATCAACTCAAACAAATTGGCAACAAATAAATAACATGAAAAAATAAATTCAACTAAAAACAATTCATATGAAAAAAATAAAGTTGTGATTGCTAAAAAATTAAAAATCCTATAAATAAATAACTAAAAATTGATCTCTTGTGAAAACAAATCCTACAACAATATTCTTACAATTATTAAGAACAAAACAATTAAAAATAAAATAAAATAAACAAATATAGTAAAAAAACATGAAAAAAGAAGAAAAAGGAAAAATCTTACCTTAATGTGGTTGCAAGTGAAGTTAAGAAGAGAGAAAAAAAAAACAAATTCTTAAAGTATATTAATTAAAAAGAAACTAAGAAGAAAAAGAAGAAAGGTGAAGAATACATACCTAAGAATAGAGGAGAAGAAAAGGAGTTGAGGAGAGAAGAGAAGAGAAAGAAATGAATATTGATGTTTTTTTACTTATGAGGAAGAATAAGATGAAGAAGAACAAAGGAGCCTCATCTGTTGTGAAATTAAGGATTCTAGACTTTTTATTGGGGTGTTTTACCGATAGATAATTAAATATTAATATTTTTAATCATTCTGTCGGTGATTCCGTCTATAATATTTAATTTAAATTTTCAATTTAATCAAATATTTTCAGAAACTGTCAAATATTACTAATGACTTTTCAATCCGTCGGTGATTCCATATGCAATATTTAATTTAATTGAAACTTTTCAGAAAACCGCCAAATAACACTGACGACTTTTCAATCCGTCGGTAATTTTGTATGTAAAGAACAATAACTAACAATTCAATTAGGAAGTAAACAGTTTTAGAGCTCTCTAGAATATACCGACAGAATTTTCCATTTGTGAATCCCCTTGTAAGTGACATGATGAACAGTGTTCACGGTTTACCAACAGAATTTATTTTATTGGTATAAATGACACGTCATCGTTTTTTTGCTTTGTTTTAAAAAAATTTCCCCACTGTAATTCCCTCAGTATATATCGAGAGAATATTTTCGTCGGTAAAATCCGTCGGCAATTTACCAATGGAAATATTCCCTCGGTATTTTTGTTTGTATTTATCAATTTTCTAGTAGTGATTAAGAAACAATCGGTTGTTTCTTGCTCTTCCAAAAAATAAGAGAATCACTCAAAAAGATACAAAAACCAGTAACAAACTTACGATCTATAGAATCACTGTCATGATCAGCATCAAAATATGCACACAACTCTAAGGAAAAGGTGAATGGAACTAAAACACTCTTACATAACCATACAACTTTTTGAAAAGAGAAAAACCTGAAATATGTGAAGATAAAATTATATTAATCAAACCTATAGCAGCAAGAACAACTTCACCCCAAAACACACCAAAAACAGAAATAGACAACAAGAGAGAATGAGTAGTTTCAACAATGTGCCTATGTTTTCTTCCAACAAAGTCATTTTGCTCAGGAGTATACGTACACGAAGTTTGGTGAATAGTTTTATCTAGGGCAAGCAATTCATAAAATTTATTAGAGTGTATTCCCCACACAAATCACACTTAAAACATTTGATAACAGTAAAATGTTGAGTTTTGACAAGAGCGTGAAAGGTTGTATATACCTCAAAGAATTTAGAACAATGTTTTATTAAATAAATCCAACAATAACGAATATGATCATCAATTAAAAAAAAAAAAAAACATAATATTGAGACCCTCCTTTTATGGCAACAGGAGAAGGTCTCTATACATAATAATGAATCAAATCAAATGGAGAAGAATAAACATAAATACTTTAATTAAAAGATAAAGAGGAAAATTTTGCTAGTTTACATCCACTACAATCAGAAATATTACAAATAAATTTCCTGAAGCTCCTGTGAATGCTAAAATTCTCAAATGAGAAGACAAAACATGACCTAGATGAGAATGTCATAAATAAAAACTAGAAGAAAAACTCAAATGAAAAAAAGAAAGATAAATCAATATTAGTAGCAACAGCAGTAACTGACACTTTTAACTCATCCAAAATATATAGTATCCCCTTCCTATGGTCTGTTTCAATCAACTTCTGTGACTGCAGATCCTGCACTCAACAAAAAAGAGAGGAAAAGATGACTAAATAATTACCAAAATCACATAACTGATCTAAAAAAGAAGAATAGACACTGTTTATAGCTATAAGAAGAGAAACGTCTGAAATTACTCAGTTAGAGTACTAGGATTGATGAAAGGACTCGATGAAACTACTATTGTAGTATTAGACTGTGGTGGTTTGTAACTCTGAAGTGGTCGACGAGCATTAGATTGTGACTAGTTGCCAAGCTTCCAAGCTTGAGATTGCTGCGACGATTGATTCTACTATCTCAAATTAGAACACTCAATTTTCCAATGACATTTCTACTTACAGAAATTGCACTCATCAAAGGCAACTCTTCTTATTAGTATAGAGTGGCTTAGAAGGTACTACTAGCATAGAAGGATTATAATTAGAAATAATTCCCTTTTCAAAGTAAGACTAAAGATGTACTTCATCAACCAGTAACTCATTATGAACTAAGTCGGTGGAAGAAAATGGAGAGCAATGTAAAATTGAACCTCTAAGTCTTTTAAAATCACTGCAAAGTGCCGTTAAAAAATATATCAATTGTTGCTGCTCTCTACAAGTAATATAGGCACCACGTGCTTTTAATTTTGTTGATTCTGTAAAAACCAATTGATCTCAAAGATCCGTTATAGCAAAAAAAAACTCTTGAATACTTATTATAAAGTAGAGAGCGATGCAAAATTGAATCTCTAAGTCCTTTAAAATCACTGCGAAGTGTCGTTAAAAATTATACCAATGGCATGGAGTGGCAAGCTATTAAAACCCAGCTTGAATGGTCTGGGTTTTATTGTTTTAAAAACATTGTATCATCAATATATATGATAAAAATCCTAAAAATAAATTTATAAATAAGATGTAGTATTAGTGATAGTTTAGAGCAAGGTTGTTAATTTCGTTTCAGTTGATGTTATGTTTTTTCAATTGGAATAGTATATTTCGGTTCCAGAGCATTTCGACATGCCGTTTCGGGATTGTACTACAAACACATATACACAATTCAAAATTGCTGCTCTCTATGAGCAATATAGGCACCACGTACTTTTAATTTTGCCGATTCTGTAAAAGCTAATTGATCTCAAAGATCTGTCATAGTAAAATAAAACTCCAGAATACTTATATTTTTTTGGTGAAGAGCTTGTATATCATTCTCCAATTGATATTGCTTTGTAAAATTTGATCAAATTTGATAATGATGTGCATCCGCATCCGAATGGTTCTCTGGAGAGGGCCATACGTTGCTTTTTTTTTCTTTTTTTTTTAATATCTCATCATAGGTTGTGATTTAGCAATTGCACTGTGAGCAGAAAATAAACATTAGGAAGAGCATTATTTTAGAATAATTTTTTAAATATTTTCATGTGTTTTTCTTTTCAAACGAAGTAATTTTTAACTAAATATTGCTTCCAGACCATAAATAAATAAAATTAGTTGTGTTTTAAAAAGTAATATCACTATAATACCAACCAGGTCTTAATTAGCACTGTGACTTAATGCCAGTAACAGTTATTTTAAAGACTAATTACATTTTACGTCCGTATCATGATGCCTTAGAGATCATTTTTAAAACTAATTTTTATTTAATTATAGGGTAATTAAAATAAATATTCACAAGTATTTGAAGTTTTTAAATTTTGGAGGAGAAAAATGTGTTTATTAAATTGAAATCTCCTTTTTTTATTTATGCATTTTTTGTTTTGATGAAATTTCTTTTGTTAACAACATTATTTTTTAATAAAAATTCAAGGTATTTAAAATAAATATTCTCAAAAATATCAAACAATTAATGGGTGAAGAAATTTATTTTATGGTGGCAAAACTCCCATCTCATTATTAATTTATATTTTTTTTATGAAAATTCATTTTTTTTACTATTAGAATGTTTATTTGCACAAAAACTTGGATCTAGATAGAAAACAAGTTCCAAACAAAAATAAAAAAGCAATATGTTTATAAAAATCATGTGATCGTATAAAAAAATAAAGAATAATTAATCCATCAAAATCATATAAAAACAACAATAAAATTAATTTTATTATCATTTAATATTCATGTGCAATTGTTAATTTTTTACAATTTAATGTATATTAGGTAAGAAAATACTTATTTAAGATGACGTCTTATATTTATATTGGCTTCTTGAAAATGTTATAAAATTATGTATAAGAAACATAAGAAACTATAATTTACAATTATGTATTGCAGGTCAGTTTCCTTTCCTTTTCTGTATATGAAAATACTCTCTTTCACTAGTAGAAATTCACTTCAAACCAACAAAATTACCGACGGAATAATTTTATCGATAATTTACAGTCATAATTACAGACATAATCTTTTTTGTCTGTAATTCAGTTGGTATATACCGACAGAATACTTCGATCGGTATATACCGACGGAATTACAGGCAGAATATTCAAAAAAAAATTAAAAAAAAAAGTCGGTTAGCTGACATGGAAGTTTTTGCGGGTGATTTTACCGACAGAATTATCGAGGGATTCAAACCGAGATCTCCATACAGTGAAGTGACCAATTCATCGTCAGAATCACCGACAAAATGATTTCATCGGTGATTCCATTGGCAAAAGGTAATATATCAACACTACAACCGAGAACTTGCGGGAGGCTCGAAGTGTCTCAACCGTTGGGAGCTTCAAATCAGTATCGAACATCCAATTTGAGGATATCATGGCCTTGAAACAACACAAGGCTAATCTCACCGAGAAATACGAGCAACTCTCGGTGAATTATAAACAACTCCACCAAATGGTTTTGAACATAACTTCACAGAGTGGTGATACATGTGCGCCCCTCTTTTTGGACGTACAACAATCAACCTCCTCCTCCTCCTCCAACTCCGCCATTGTGTTATTTTTTTTTTGAAACACATTCAATTTGTAATGAATATTATATAACTTTATTTTTTTGTTTTTGATGTTTAATAAAATTTTATTTGCATAATTGGTTTTATTTACTGTTAATTTATATAATTTTATATTATTTATTCTAAATAATTTTTTAAAAAAACAAATTTAAAATACTCACCGAGGGATTTACAGACGGAATGTATTCGTCAAGATTTGACAGAGATCGAGAAATGCCACCATCACTGATGAATTTACAGATAGATACGTCTGTCGGTATTTCATAGTAGCTTGGTGCAAATGCCAGAATCACCGATGAATTTACAAACGGATAAAGTCTGTCGGCATTTCAAAGAGAGTGGTGGAAATGCCACACTCACCGACAAATTTACAGAGGGATACCGTCCGTCAGCATTTCACCGAGAGCTAAAAAATATTTACTGGATATACCACTATCACCGACGGAATAAATCCGTCGGTATATTTCCAGCGGGAATTTATTTTTTTTGCGCACAATTTCCGTCTATAAAACCATCGGTAATATTTTTTTGTGACCGATAGACTTAGCGATAAAATGTGGTATTACCGACGAATGGTATGCCGACAGACGTTTTCCGTCGGCGATTTAGTCGGTAAAAAAATTACCGACAAACTCTGAATCTCATACCGACAAAATCTGTCCGTCGGTAAAACTATGAAATCTTGTAGTGTCTCTTTTGTCATGATCATTTTTATGATATAATAATTATGTATTGCAGGTCAATTTCTCCAGAAGAATTAGATACAATATTTTGTGTGCGCAAATTTGTTTTAATTGATGTGTCGCAATCGCAAATGTCATATTCCACTAGTTAGCATATATTAGGTAATCCTACCAACAAAGGCTCTAGTCTAATTCCATTATAATGATGGTATTTCCTTAATTGAAAGCTACTATATCTATATCTAGATGAACCATATCAAAAATAAATAAATAAATAAATAAAAATGAATGAATCAATGTTATTGTAAGTTGTCAAGAATTTAGAATGAGCTTAAAATCCTTGTAAATGAAGTGAAATTATCTTCACACGTAAACTAGATGCAAATGAAAAATTTAGAATTTACTAGATATAGGCCCGCGTTTTTCTAAGGAGCCATTCTTTTTTTCATAAAATATGATATTTAGATACTATAAATGCCTTTAAAAGAGGAAAAAAATCTATGATTTAAATTATATACCCTTCTATATCAAATAAGTTGGTTTTATTTTAATTAAAAGATAAAAAAAAGGCAACTATAGTAAAGATCCAAATTCTTTAAAAATATGATCATGATAACTTGGGGAAAAAAATATTTTTTTCAGCCAATTAAATATGGAATGAACAAATTGGGTAAAAAATGATAAAAAAATATATCTGAGTCAATCCAAGTTAGTATTACAGACATGTAACCTGGATAATAAAGAGCAAACCAATTCAAGTTAACTCGTCAAGTGACTTGGATCATGAGATAGGAATAACCCAACAAAAAATAAATCGAAGAAAACTATAAAGCTCATTAAAAAAAACAATCTCGAATGATAAGACTAAAAAATAAAATAAGTCAAACAAAAGACGTCAATCCACCTTAACGTTTTAAACTTGTGACTGAGTATATTAAATTAGAAGCATCATATATGGATAAAACATAAAACTCAATCCCTAACCAATAAAATGTTGAAAGACAAAATTAGTAAAAAAAATATCATACAAAAAGATCAAAAACAAAAAAAAATAATTAAAAGAATAAGGATCAAAATTGAAATAAAAAATAAATATAATGATGAATTTTAGATAGAAATGTGAAATTGAAAAGAAAAATTACTTTAACAAAAGGACAAAAAAAAAGAATGAGGATCAAAATGAATATATATATATATATATATATATATATATATCATAAATTTGTATTGAAAATATAATTAAAAACAAATAAAAATGGTACGAAAGGTCAAGAAAAAAATAAAAATCAAAAGAATAAAAAATAAAATTTAAATACCAATAACTAAGAGACTAATACTGAAATTTTGAATAACTATCACAAATTTCGAGAGTAGAAAAGAGGAAAAACAAAAAGACATGTCGGCAATAATCTGTCCCCCACCGCCGCCACGTGCTCCTCACTTGAAAGAAGATGTTGTAATGATTCTAATCACGTGATGGAAAGATATTTTTGACCGTCAGGAGACACCATATGCTGCTAGAAGGCTGCATGTGTGTGTCACGTGCCAACTATTTTTTTATTTTATTAATATTTTATATTTATTAAAATATCAAATTATCTTATTCAACATGATAATAACAAAAAATATATTAGGTTGAATAGAAAAAAACAGACGCAAGTTTTATTTTTTTGTAAGGGTAATTAAGTTATTTTTCTTTTTTAAATAATTGAAAAGACTATAAAGCTTCTAGATACCAATTTTAATAATTTTAATTTTAAAGATAATTAAGTCATTTCATTATATTTTTTTTTAAAAAAATAAAATAATAATTCCATCCATGATCAAATTGGTAATGACCAATAGACTATGAAAAAAAAACCAAAATATCTCCAATACCAAGATCATTGGGTTTTCATGAGAAGGAAAAACAATTACACTATAATTATGAATAATAAAATATATTTATGGCCATAATGGTTTTTTTTTTAGATTAGGATTGATAGTTTTCCAAACTAAATCAATTTTAATAATAATAAAATTTCCTTGTGAACATGATCATATCTGAATCATGTAAATTTGTTTTATCTATACGCTTTTTATGTGTTGGACCATTCTGTTCATTAAATTGTGTGATCCTATGAAATACTTATCTCTTTATTATAAACTTTAGTGGTAAACATTTTCTTTGAATAAAAGATAATATTCTTAAAAATATAATGCAATATTTATTTAGTATTTTTAACTCTTGCAATATATATATATATATATATATATATAGAGAGAGAGAGAGAGAGAGAGAGAGAGTAAGAAAACTATTATATAATTATTTTAAAAACAAATATTAAATTTTGAATTTCATTTAATGGTAAGAACTATTTTGACTAGTATTTTTTTAATTTTAAATATCAGGAGTAAAATGTATATAATTTTTTTAAAAAAGCATTATAGGGCATAATTTTTAAACTCGGCCCGGTCCAAAGCCCGAGTTTCAGGTTTTGATATGGTCAGCCGTGTCAATCCCTATTTTAAAAAAAATTGAAAACGGCATCGTTTTAGTAAAAAACAAAAGTCAACGGGTTGTAACCAGGTTTTGCCGGATCAACCAGGTCACCCGGTCAACACGCCGGGTCGGCCGGGTCACACCAGGTCATGACTTTTTCTAATTTTTTATCAATCCAACCTGGTTTCAGCTTCAGGTCAGCCGGGTCCCAGATCGACCCGCTGGTTTAGGCGAATTTAAAAATTATGCTGGGTAATTATAAGATGTCTTAGATTGTACCATAGAATCTTGTGACTTCTCAAGTACTCTGAAATTTTGAGGGTACAAAGCAAGCTTCAATGTCATTCGAAGCTTAGGAAAAACTGCTTGCTTGGCAAGAAATAATTGGTTGTACAGAACATGGTGGGCACTATATATATCCCTCTCAAAACTCAAAAGCCCAAATGTTAAGTAACCCAACTATACCTTCTCATAATTCCTAGCCTTTTCACCGTGTATAGAAAGAAAGAACAGTGGGGTTAAAGAGAGAAATCACAACACAAGAAACTGCAAGAGAGAAAGAAAGTGAGAAACGAGAGCAAGAAAGAGGGAAATAAACTGATGAATCACCCCAAGCATAATTCTTTCTTTTCTCAGTTCTTTTCTTTTCACTCGTAAATCCTATCCGATCAGTTCCTTCCTTTCGTTCTTGTTCTTTTTTTCTTATGGCTGAAGCTGGAGTTCTTGAAACTATGCCACGTACAATGACAAAGGAAACAGAGTTAAAGAAAGAATTGGAGAAACTAGTAAAGACAATTCTTGTCGAGGAGGATTATAGAGTGGAGGTCACTGATGAGGCCATGAGGATTTTGAGTGTCTTGAAAGAATTGAAATTCAAGAAATCTTCGAAGGTGGTGGATAATACAGTTATCCCTGCAGAATTTATATGTCCCATTTCAAAGAAGATAATGAATGACCCTGTTGTCCTGGCTACTGGACAGGTTAGACCAAGAAAATTTGTCTTCTTTACTTTATTTATGCATTTGGGATTTCTTTTCCTATATTTCTTTTGGATTTTGAGAGTTGTATGAAGTTGAATTGTTATTGGTTTGGATGCTATTCGAATGTGCATGCAAGAAATTCTTTATCTCTGGGGATTTATTTTAAGGGTTTGATGCTAAAGTTGATGTTGGAATTTGAATGTAATAGATTTTTCAAGTATTCTGCACATACGGATTCTTTTTTAGGTTCTGCTTCAAAATTGCTGAGGCTTTGGATTTGCATGATTTTATTTTGATGGAATTTCTGCAAGTACTGTAATTTTTCAAACAAAGGGATTGGTTCTTGTTTTCTTTTCTTCTTTGGTTTTTTGTATATTTGATTTCAGTTAACAAATTTATTGGAAAAAGAAAGAAATTTATAAAATCTGGTTGGTTATTGATCATTGTTAAGAGCTAAAGGAAACTCCAGTTTTGATTCTTTATACCGTTTGCTTCCATATTAGAGATAACTTAGTCTGATGGCCAATTAATTTTCGATATAGGCCTCAAAGACTAGGACTAGGAATTGAACCCTGCTCTCGAGCATTAATGAACCAGTCACCAACAAAGTGAAGATGCTCTTGTGCTATGACTGATTTGTATTTGTGATAGTGACCTTGCAGAAGTAGAAAGAGGAATGTACATGTCCATGTTCATTTTACTTGAATTTCTGTGGTATAGTAGCTGGTTTCATATTTGTTCTATGACTGATTTGATGGCTACTTAGTTACTCATTTACTAAAATGTTTGATGATTTCTAGACTTACGATCGACCATTCATCCAAAGATTGCTAAATGAAGGGCACAGAACATGTCCCCAGACCCAGCAAGTCATTTCTCATACTTTCCTGACCCCTAATCATTTGGTGCAAGAAATGATTTCAAAGTGGTGCATGGAGCGTGGAATTGAGCTCCCGAAGCCCCTAGTAGATGATGATGTGCATACTGATGCTGACAGAGTCTATTTGAAGTCACTGCTTGAAAAGATGTCCTCTTCCCTTTCTGATAAAAAAGAAGCTGCAAAAGAGCTTCGGCGTCTAACTAAAAAGATGCCATCATTTCGGGCCCTTTTCAGTGACTCAACCGATGCCATTCCTCAATTGCTCAATCCACTATCACCAGGCAGAGCTAACACTCACCCTGATCTGCAAGAAGATTTGATTACAACAATTTTCAACCTCTCCATTCATGAAAATAATAAGCAGCTATTTGCAGAAAATCCACATGTCATCCCTCTGCTTGTTGAATCTGTAAGATCTGGAACCATTGAAACAAGAAGAAATGCTGCTGCCGCTCTCTTCTCCTTATCATCCCTAGATTCAAACAAGCTCATTATTGGAAAAGCTGGTGCTCTCAAACCTCTAATTGGCCTCTTAGAAGAAGGGCATCCACCGGCAATGAAGGATGCTGCATTGGCAATATTCAACCTTTGTCTTGTCCATGAGAATAGAGTCAGGGCTGTCCAAGAAGGGGCAGTCAGGGTAATCCTAAAAAAGATAATGGATTGCATCCTTGTTGATGAGTTGTTGGCTACTCTTGCAATACTTACTAGCCAACAGGAGGCTGTTCAGGAAATGGGGCTACTTGGTGCGGTGCCTTGCTTAATTGACATTATAAGGGAGAGTAGTTCTGAGCGCAACAAGGAGAATTGTGCTGCGATTTTACATACAATCTGTCTAAATGACCGCACTAAATGGCGGGCCGTCATGGAAGAGGAAAAGGCCAATGCTACACTTTCGATACTTGCTGAGCATGGGACTTCAAGAGCCAAGAGGAAAGCTAATGGCATCCTCAAGATACTGAATAGAGCTGCTTCAATCACACATACTCTATGACGAAATAAATCGCTTGGTCCGAAGATATTGCCAATTAGTTCTTGTACATGCTGCCTTCCTTCACTCTCTCATTGTACAGACCAACAGTTAGCTCATTTACTGTAAAAAGTTCAGTGTCGGTACATTTTTCCTATTCTGTCACATGAGTTCAGTGTCATTTACTGGAAAGTTTTGGCCCATCTAAGGGTAACACATGAGCAAAGATCATATGGAGTTTAACCTCAAACATGATGAATGAATATACAATAGTCATACTGGTAACTTCTTACATCCTGTCTTTATCTTCCTGCCTCTGAATTCTTCAATTTGTTTTCCCGTCTTCAATTGAAACCAAGTGTAATTCACACTTGGGGGGGAGGGCCAACTGAATGGAAAGTGTTTCGCAGAGACTGGTTAGTTAGTGATTGCGGTTGTAGGTTCTAAATTGTTCCTTCACCACCAACTTTTAGAGTGTCGGCAGCAATACCATATAACCTAACAAAACAATTCTTTTGCTGGATGATTTTGGTTTTAAGCCGCGGCTTAAGTATTAAAATTAGGGCAAAATTTGGACGGTGCTATAGGATTCAAGAGCAGGGATAGAGAGTAAACAGTGTTGGGGATATCCAGCATCTTCATGTTTGGCTGACTGGTTATTCCACTTTCTGCTATTTACTAGATTACCTCCCTGATGCAGAGTTTTAAAACCCGCCGGCCTGGCCCAAGGGTCGGGTCACGAGTTTTACCAAGTTCATTAGATTTTGATCGAGTTATCATAATTAAACCTAATTTTTTAAATAAATCAAAACAAAGTTGTTTCAATATAAAAAAATAATTAACGGATTGCAACTGAATTTTTAATCGAGTCTTGTCAGGTCAACCGAGTTATCAGGTCATTTAAGTTTTTAATTTCTTTATTTTTTAAAAACTAGATTCAATTCTAACCCTAAATCAGCTAAATTCTGAATCAACCTATCAAGCTGGATTAAGTTCCTGAATCAATCCACTAAACCGGGTTGATTTTAAAACGATATCCTGGGCATTTTTTTAAGAGAAATGCACTAGGTAAACATCTTTTCGTATACTGTAAAAGGAATCTCTGCAAGGAATAATCTTCTTGCAGTATCCCTTACATTAGGTAGATGTGCGTAGGACTTTAGTGGCCTTTTTCTACCACTCATGTCTTGCTGATCGACATTCTCAGAGAGAAGCGTAGGTGGCAAATATTCAAAAAAGATTACTGGCTGTCACCAATTGTCAAGCCGACTTTGACTAATAAATGCAGTCATGAGTATTTGTTGGAAATTTGTTTTAAAAACGTTGTCAAACGGCTATATTTAAAATCAAATTAAAAACAAGGATTAGGCTCTATAATCATGCTCTGGACCCAAATCACTACTTTAGACTCGTGTAGTCCCTTACATTTAACAATAATTTCACCTATACTAGGTAAACTCTTAGCATATAAAAAGAATAAGTATTGTTTATCATAATAAAATAAAATAAACACGAAACAGCTTACCCTAAACATGATATTCAAGGTGATTATCATGTTTTCTATTATTATAACTAACTCCTTACCTAAAATCTTTAAAAAATTAATTTGTATTTCTAATTACCATATATCTATAAAATATTAAGAATAAATGATTGATGCTTGACGAACATATTTTATCTTATAAGTATGATTATAAGAAATAAGTGCCTTACATATACACTATTTTTAGTATAAATAAATGTAATACAATTTAATTTTATGCTTAACATGCATGCTTAGTTTTGTTTTAAACTCTATACAATCAACATAATCTGTAGAATCGAATACTGGGATTTGATTGGCTTTCAACATTTGTGGGGTGAAACTAAATGGAATTTAGTGCAATATCTCACTCAGAAAATGACCATTTGCTAATGGACATCCACACCTGCATTAGTGTACCGTCCCAGCTCGCGACGTACGTGTGGTAAACCTGTTGATGGCTTTATATGTGCCGGAATCTATATTTTGTTGTGACTTCAGACATGATTGTTAGATGCCAAAGGCTGTGTATTTCTCGAGAGTTAAATGGATGTGTTTGGACAGTAGTGGGAAAGTATATTAACTGTGAATTTGCGGATAGGGTTTTGTTTTTACGTTCTAAATATAATTTTTTAAAAGATAAGTTTATTTTTTAAAAACCAAAAGGTTGACTTGATCACCTCTTAATTTCAACAAGATAGAAATAATGACAACAGGTGACTGGTGTAGCTTCACAAAATAAAAGCAAGTTTGGTGCGATGGAATCAGTGTAATTTACCTTCTTTTTTTTTTAACTCGGCCGTTCCGAGGTCCGGGTTTCAAGTTTTGATTGAGTTACCCGGATTAATCTTTATTTTAAAAGAAATTCAAAACAATATCGTTTAAGTAAAAAAAATAAAAAAAAAAAAACAAAAAATAACGGATTGCAACCGGGTTTTTCCGGATCGGCCGGGTCACACCGAATCATTGCTTTTTCTATTTTTTTTCAATCCAACCCAATTCTAGTCTTGGATAGACCGGTCCTGGATGAACCCAAAAATTTAGCTCTTTTACCACTACTATTTGGAAAAGTTTAGAAGATAAAGGCACCCTGTAACTTTCTTGTGCGGCACTTCTCTTCACTTGGAAGCTCTTGCATGTATATTTTATGGCCATGTTGTCTCCTCGGACGCCTCAAAATTCAACTAAACAATCAATTTCCCAGTGTACAAGTCTAGGTCTGGACTGTTGAAATGGCCCCATCACGAAGCTTTTGCAAAGAACACTTCTTCTCCTCGTTTTTAAAAGACTTCTCCTCTGTGACTAGCTTTCTCAAGTCAATGGCAACATGCTTTACATCATCAGGAAAAATAGAAAAGATAATTGGTGTCTTTAATAAAATAATTTAAGAAATATATGCATCAATGAATGTAAAAACAATTTTTGATGCTAAAAAAAAATAAAAGATGAATATTAAAATATCTGACTGCATCATGTAGGGAGCTCTTCAAAATTTTCTTTTTCTTTTTTAAATTATACAACATTAAAATTATTTTTTAATCAGAAAAGTAATTATTTCCACTATATACAAGAAATATTGTTAGCATAATTCCTTTTTTTATTATTATTAACATACTTTTTCCAAAAAAAATATTTCTTGGGTTCTTATTCCGGTAACAATCATAAGCCATTAGAATTAATGAAAA